>Ga0116193_1000769_pt1 | contig 28685 bp, 23 predicted proteins | sample AD_UKC115_MetaG_FD_89892 | JGI IMG/M metagenome (GOLD analysis project Ga0116193, IMG submission 89892) | Active sludge microbial communities of municipal wastewater-treating anaerobic digesters from Hong Kong - AD_UKC115_MetaG | ecosystem: Engineered > Bioreactor > Anaerobic > Digestate... | reverse complement strand
TGATGCACGGGGAGCTGGCGGCCGCGCTGCGGTACAACGCTCTCGGGGTCGTCGCGGTGGTGTTGCTCGTCATCGCGTTCTGCACCTGGACCTACGGCAGGGCCACGGGACGGACCATCCGGGGCTGGCAGCACTGGCGGTGGTCGCCGATGGTGGCACTGGCCGTCACCGTCGTCTGGTTCGTGGTGCGCAACTTGGACTTCGGGCCGTTTCCGGCGCTCTACGTCTGAGCGCCGGCGAGCTCGCTGATGGCGTCCGCCGCGACCTGCGCTCCGTCCCGTTCGCGGATCCGATCACCAAGACGACCGGCGGATTCGCGATATGCCGGGTCAGTCAGCACGGTATCGATGGCGGCCCGGATGCGTGCTGGACGACTGTGCTTGCGTAGTAGCAGGCCGGCGCCGTGCTGCTGGATGACCGCGCCCACGCGCTTCTGGTCGATCAACGCGTTGGCGGGCATGATCACCAGCGGTACCCCGAAGGACAACGCCCGCATGCTCGTTCCGTGTCCGCCGTGGCCGACGACCAGTGACGTGGTGGCCAGCACCTCGTCGTGATCGAGCCAGGCGTGGATCGACGTGTTGTCCGGGAGCCGCAGTCCCGTGGTGTCGATCCCCGGCCCAGCGGTCACGATCGCCTCGACGGCCAAGGGCGCCAACGCATCCACGATGTTCTGCAGCATTTGTCGTTGTCCGGCGAATGCGCACGTCGACAGGCTGACCAGGATGCGGGGCACCCGCTGCGGCGTCGAGGCCACCGGAGCGCCCTGCCAGACGACGCCGACGTGTCGGACGTCGGGTGCTCCGAGCATCGGGTCCAGATCGGCACGCGCAGAAACGATCTGGAGTGCGCCGCTGCGCTCGGCGGCAAGCGGATCGATACCCCGCACCCACAGCAGCCGGCCCATCGGACCCGCCGCGAGATCCTGGGCGGCGCGGTAGAAGCAGTGGACGAACACCACCGTCTGCCGATGCGCCGCCACCTCGGTGATGGCCGCGGGGAAGAGCATGTCGACGACGACGACGTCGGTCTGCAGGCGCTGCGCCGCGGCGACGACGTCCCGCCCGATCGCGCGATCCATCGCGGTCCGGGCGAAGTCGGCCGTCAGTGCCAGCAGCGGACGCTGGGTGGTGGCCTCCATCTGACGTCCGGTGCGGAAGGATTCGAAGGGGAAGCCGTCGGCCTCGACCTTCCGCCGGACCGCGGCGTGGCCGATGAACTCGACCTCCGCGCCGCGGGCCCGCAGCGCACGGGCCACGGCCAGCTGCGGCGGTATGTTCCCGCCCCCGTCGGCAACTGCGAACAGGACTCTCACGGTGGGCTCCCTTCGCGCAGAATGCCGTTGCACATCAACATCATCCGGTCCTGAACCTCGTCGACCGACAGTCCGTGGTCCCGCCGCAGCAGCTTCCAGCTGTACACGTCGGTGGCCACCACGAGCGTGTCCACCAGCCGCTGGCGCTGCCGGTGGCCGTTCGGAAGGGGTTCGGCGAAAACACTTTCCACCCAGGTGCGGTGCGTGGCTCGCCCGGATTCGCACACGTCGCGGGCGCGCGCTTCGACGTCCTCCTCGGCGAGCAGCCCGATCATCATGTCCCCACGCCGTTCGTAGTGCGCGATCAGGATCGTCAGGGCGGCCGGCAGATCGCCGGGTGTGGCGGCGCGTTCGGCGACGACCTCGTCGTGCACCTGTGCCCAGGCGGCGTCGATCATGGCGTCGCGGGTGCCGAAGTGCCGCAGCACCGTCTTGACCGTGACCCCGGCGCGCTCGGCGACTGCGGCCAGGGTGATGCCCAGCGAACGCTGCTCGGTCACGCATTCGATGACTGCCGAAACGATGGCGTCGCGGGTGAGCGAGGCCGCCTCGCCGCGGGCGGTCATGTCGTATGCGCGTGTTTTGGTGTCCATACTGATGGACATCAAAACACTATTTGATGTCCATCGCAATAGACATCAAATACGCGTTACAGGTGCATCCGCAGGTGGTCCAATGAGCTGCGCCGAAACTCCCGCATCGCAGGGGCTTTCATCGCGAGGCCGTCGGCGCCGTGGTACATCCCCGGTACGGTGACCAGTTCGCACGGCACCCCGGCGGCCTGCAGGCGTCGCGCGTAATCGACCGACTCGTCGTACAACAGGTCCAGGTCGCCCACCCCGACCCAGGCCGGGGCCAGGCCCGAGAGGTCCTCGCGGCGGGCGGGCGCGGCGTACTCGGGGGCGTCGGACTCCCGGGGTTCGCGGCCCAGGTAGCTCGCCCAGCCGAATCGGTTGGACCCCGGTGTCCACAAGAACCGGCCGCGGACGCCGTGGTCCCGCAACGCCGACCGGTCATCGAGCATCGGATACACCAGGACCTGCGCCCGCAGGGTGATGCCCTCGTCGTGCGCGCGCTGGGCCACCGCGGCCGTCAGGCCGCCCCCGGCGCTGGACCCGGTGACCGCGATGCGGTCCGGGTCGATGCCGAGTTCGCCGGCGGCGTCCCGCATCCAGTGCAGTGCGGCCATGCAATCGTCCAGGGCGGCCGGATACGGATGCTCAGGCGCCAGTCGGTAGTCGGGGGAGACGACCACGGCGTCCAGTTCCCGTGCCACCCGCGCACTACCCACGGCCTCGGTCTGCGGTGAGCCCATGATCATTCCGCCGCCGTGGATGTAGAGGACACCGGGACGCGGAGCCGTGCCGCCCTTGGGGGTGGTGACGGTAACGGGGACAGCGGTTGAGCCCACCCCCCGTTCGGTCACGATGACGCCGCGGCCTGACGGTGTTCGAATCCGCCCGTAGATGCGCCGGGCCCGGGGCAGGGACCGGGCCGTGGTGTCGGTGGCCAGGAATGGCAGCAGTGGGCTGCGAAGTTCCCGGGGCACCCGGGCCAGGTCATCTCGAACCGCCAGGTAACGGCGGCCGACCAACGCGGCGGCGCCCAGCGCGGCCACGGCGAGGACTCTTCTCATCGCGGCCCACGGTACCGTCGGCCGTAGACTCATCGCCGTGGAAAGCCAATCTCAGCGTCCGGTGCTCGTGATCGACTTCGGGGCGCAGTACGCGCAGCTCATCGCGCGTCGGGTGCGCGAGGCCCGGGTGTATTCCGAAGTCATTCCGCACACCGCCACGGTCGAGGAGATCAAGGCCCGCGATCCACAGGCGGTGGTCCTCTCCGGCGGCCCCGCCAGTGTCTACGCCGACGGTGCCCCCCAGCTGGACCCGGCGCTGTTCGACCTCGACATCCCGGTATTCGGCATCTGCTACGGCTTCCAGGCCATGGCCCAGGCGCTCGGTGGCACCGTCGCGCACACGGGCACCAGTGAATATGGCCGGACCGAGCTGAAAGTTGTTGGCGGTGAGCTTCATTCGGGGTTGCCGACCGCTCAGCCGGTGTGGATGAGCCATGGTGACGCCGTCACCGCGGCCCCCGCCGGGTTCGAGGTCGCCGGCACCAGTGCCGGTGCGCCCGTGGCCGCGTTCGAGGATCGGTCCCGCCGGCTGGCCGGTGTGCAGTACCACCCGGAGGTCATGCACTCACCGCACGGCCAGCAGGTGCTCAGCCGCTTCCTGCACGAGTTCGCCGGGATCGGCGCCACCTGGACACCGGCCAACATCGCCGACTCCCTGGTGGCCCGGGTGCGCGAGCAGATCGGCGACGGCCGCGCCATCTGCGGGCTGTCCGGCGGCGTGGATTCCGCGGTGGCGGCCGCACTGGTGCAGCGCGCCGTCGGGGAGAACCTGACCTGCGTGTTCGTGGACCACGGTCTGCTGCGTGCCGGGGAACGCGAGCAGGTGGAGCGCGACTTCGTGGCGGCCACCGGCGCCCGGCTGGTAACCGTCGATGTGTCCAAGCGGTTCCTGGAGGCGCTTGCCGGTGTCACCAATCCCGAGGGCAAGCGCAAGATCATCGGCCGGGAGTTCATCCGGGCCTTCGAGGGCGCGGTGCGCGACGCCCTCGGATCCAACGAGGCCGAGACCGAATTCCTGGTGCAGGGCACGCTGTATCCCGACGTGGTGGAGTCCGGTGGGGGAGCCGGTGCGGCGAACATCAAGAGCCACCACAACGTGGGCGGCCTGCCCGACGACCTGAGGTTCACCCTCGTCGAACCGCTACGACTGCTGTTCAAGGACGAGGTTCGTGCCGTCGGTCGCGAACTCGGCCTGCCGGAGGAAATCGTTGGGCGCCAACCGTTCCCGGGCCCCGGTCTGGGTATCCGGATCATCGGCGAGGTCACCGAGGACCGGCTGGACACCCTGCGCCGCGCCGACGCCATCGCGCGCGAGGAACTGACATCGGCAGGTCTGGATCAGCAGATCTGGCAGTGCCCGGTGGTGCTGCTCGCCGACGTCCGGTCGGTGGGCGTGCAGGGTGACGGCCGGACCTACGGTCACCCCATCGTGCTGCGCCCGGTGTCCAGTGAGGACGCCATGACCGCCGACTGGACGCGCATTCCCTACGAAGTGCTGGAACGGATTTCCACCCGCATCACCAATGAGGTGCCGGAGGTCAACCGGGTGGTGCTCGACGTGACGAGCAAGCCGCCGGGCACCATCGAGTGGGAGTGAGGCCCGCGCCGCGGCACCTGCGCGTGCGGCTGATGGTGGCGCTGACGTTCGCCACCGGAATGCTCGACGCGGTCGGCTATCTGGGCCTGGACCGGGTCTTCACCGGGAACATGACCGGCAACGTGGTCATCCTCGGCATGGGCCTGGCCGCCGCCGGCGGCCTGCCGGTGGCCGGACCGCTGGCCGCCCTGGGCGGCTACGTGTGTGGAGCGGCCGTCGTGGGCCGTGTGCTGGCCGGCCGGCCGAGCACCTGGAACGCCGCCGTCACAGCGGTTTTCACGGTCAATGCCGGGGCGCTCGCGGCCGCCGGCATCGTGCTGTCCGTCGGCCATGTCACCGGTTCGTCGGTCCCGGGAGTGCTGATCGCCGCGGCACTGGCGATGCTGATGGGCGGGCAGGCGTCGGCGGCCCGCGCGCTGGCCGTGCCGGACATGACGACGGTGGTGGTGACCTCCACGTTGACGGCATATGCGGGTGAGACCCTGTTCGCACCGGGCTTCGGTTGGTTCCGGCACCGCCGATTCTGGGCCATCGCCGCGATCTTCGGCGGGGCGCTCTCGGGTGCGCTGATCCTCGAGCGCGTCCACATCGCGGGCCCGTTGTTCGTGGCGGCGGGGATCAGTGCGGTGGTGGCGGTCGCCGGGCATTTCGCCTGGGAGCGCGCCGAGTCGGCGTAGCCTGAAGGAATCCGACTCAGCGGCGAGGGGAGACGCCATGTTGACCCAGTGGATCGAGAATTGTTCTGTCCAGCGCATCGGACTGCGCGACGGCCTGGTCATCGACCTGGACGATTACAACGAAGTGGTGATCACCCGCCCGTTACGGCTCACCCTGCCCCCGACCGGGGCGTTTCCGGCCGAGGACGTCGTCATCGACCCGCTCCACGTGCCGGAGTACCAGCGTCCCCTGCTCGACTTCTCCGGTGCGCGATGCACCCACGCCGTCGTCGAGGACGACGGAACCCTGCAGCTGGATTTCGCCGGCGGCCATCACATCGAGGTCCGGCCCGACCAGCACCACGCCGCGTGGGAGCTCTTCGGCAAGCGGCACGGCTTCATGGCCTGCCTGCCCGGTGGCCGGGTCCGGGTGATCCGCCACGACATCGAGGTCGACGACGACGATCAGGATTCCGGGTCGATGTAGTCGGCCAGCATTCTGCTGACCAGGGATTCGATGGTCGACTCGATCGAGCCCGCCAGCGTCGCGGTCACGGCGGCCACCGCCTGGGTACGGAACCGGACCAGCATGGTGATCAGCTCGGCCACCTCGGTGTCATCCGGCAGCGATTCGCCGGGTTTGATGATCTCGCGGACCCGCGCCAGGCCGGCCTGCACCAGGATGTCGCTGATCGCGTCGACGTGGGGGACCACCGCGTTGTTGATGTCGACCAGGGTGTCGATGGACAGGCCGTAGCCGCGGATCTCGTTGAACGCCTCGATCAGCTTGGGGCGCAGGATGACCACGGTGTCGGGCTCTTCGCCGGGACGGATCAGCTCGGCCTGTTCGAGTCGCGCGAACCCGGTGTCGTCGCCGATCAGCTCGCGGGCCGCGGCGGTGGACAGGGTCATGGGCTTCTCCGCCGCCCAGGTTCCGATGATGGCCGATTCCAGGCCGAGCACGTCACCGAGATCCTTGCCCTGCTCCCACGCGCCGAGCATCTCCTGCACGTGTGCGATGTTGTAGCCGCGGTTGAGCATCGAGGTGACCAGCCGCAGCCGGGTCAGATGGGTGTCGTTGTACAGCGCGATGCGGCCCACCCGCAGCGGCGGGTGCAGCAGCCCCCGATCGCGGTACACCCGGACATTGCGGGTGGTGGTGCCGGCCAGCCGGGCCAGATCGTCGATGCGGTACTCACCGGAGTCCTTCTCCGACCCCGGCCGCACGGCGGCGTCGAACAGCTGCGACACCGCGTTGTCGATGAAGCCCCGGGATTGCCGGCTCACCCTGGCGGGTGCCCGGCGCAGCCCGGCCAGGATCGCTCCCACCGCACCGTTCGGTGGTCGGGATTGGTTGCCGGGACTCACTTCTGGTCTCCTAGGCTCCTTGTGAGGCGGTGGCCAGCACCGGCTTTCGCTGGACCTGCCCGACCATCTCGTAGTCCGACCGCCGGAAGTCCCGCATCTGTCGAAGATACTGGGTCGCGAACCCGGGGTACATGGAGGCGTTGAAGCCGTCGGCGGTCAGGTACCAGCTCGAGCAGCCCGACATCCAGGTGGTCCTGCGCAGCCGCCGCTGCAGGTTGTCGTTGTAGCGGCGCTGCACGTCGGCCCGGACGTCGAGGGTGCGCAGGTTCTCGCGCAGGATCGTGGTGATGCCCGTGACCGCGTAGTCCAGCTGTCCCTCGACGTAGACGAGCAACGAGTTGTGCCCCGGTCCCGAATTCGGCCCGCTCATCAGGAACAGGTTGGGATAGCCGTGCACGCTGGCGCTCTTGTAGGCCTGCGCGTGGCCGGACCATTCGTCCTGCAGGGATCGCCCACCGATGCCGGTGATCGGGAACGGCGGCCCGGACAGGTGCACGTCGTAGCCGGTGGCGAAGACGATCGCGTCGAAGTGGTGCTCGACGCCGTCGCTGGTCCGGATGCCGGCCGGGCTCATCGTGGCGATCGGCCAGTCGATCAGCTTGCAGTTGTCCTGCTGCAGGGCCGGGTAGTAGTCGCTGGACACCAGCATGCGTTTGCAGCCGGGGGTGAAGTTCGGCGTCAGTTGGCGGCGCAGCCAGGGGTCGGCCACCTGCCGGCGCAGGTGTGCCTTTCCCAGCCGGGCGACCAGCGACGACAGCGGGGTGTTCCATACCAGCGCGGTGGCGCTGGCCTCATGGCCCCAGAACAAGGCTTGGCGCGCAACATCTTGGGCGGCGGGAACTTTCGCGAACAGGCCCTGCACGGCAGCGGGCATCTCGACATCCAGCCGCGGCAGCACCCAGCCCGGGGTGCGCTGGAACACTTTGACGAATGCGGCGGTCTTGACGAGTTCCGGCACGATCTGGACGGCGCTGGCGCCGGTGCCGATGACCCCGACGCGCTTGCCGGTGAAGTCGTAGTCGTGGTCCCATCCGGCGCTGTGGATCTTGTGGCCCTGGTAGCTCTCGATGCCGCGGATGTCGGGGAACTTGTGGTCCGCCAGCGGGCCGGCGGCCATCACCACGGTGCGGGCCTGGAATTTCTTGCGGCCCTTGATGTTCACCGTCCACACACCGGCGTCCTCGTCAAAGCTCAGCCCGGTGACCGTGGTGCGGAACCGGATTCGCGGACGCAGGCCGAAGGTGTCGACCATTTCCTCGATGTGGGTACAGATCTCGGCCCCGGATGGGTAGGCCCGCGACCAGGACGGGTTCTTGACGAACGAGTACGAGTACAGCAGCGACGGGATGTCGCAGGCCACGCCGGGATAGGTGTTGTCCCGCCAGGTGCCGCCGACCCGGTCGCTGCGCTCGAGGATGACGATGTCGTCGACGCCGGCCTCGGTGAGCTTGATGGCCGCGCCCAGTCCGGTGAACCCGGCGCCGATGATCAGGGTGTCGTGAACGGTCATGGGTCAGGCCGCCGGCTCGTGGGTGAGTTCCTTGAACCAGGACGGGATCGGCCGCAGGAGTGCCCTGGGGTAGCGGTCGGAGGCCCACACCATCGGATTGGCCAGCCAGTGGTAGGGATTGGCGGGGTTGATCACCATGCGCGCGTGCAGTTTCAGGACCTGGTAGGTGGGCACGCGCTTGCCCCGGCCACGGTCCCCGAGCGTCTTGTACCGCTTCATCGCGTTGTAGAGCTTCTCCGGCTGCAGGCCCATGTCGACGATGTTGTTGCGCATCCGGTTGAGCAGGGGGATGTACATGATGGCACCGATGATCACGCCCGGGGTGGCGACGTTGCCGACGAACTGGACGGCCAGCTTGCGGAGATCGGCATGGCCGATCATGTCCAGTACGGCGAAATCGACGGCGAGGTGCCGCGATTCGTCGTTGTTGATCTTCTCGAACACCTGATGGCACACCGGATCGTGGACCTCTTCGAGCAGGAACTTCAGCAGCGCGCCGTCGAGTGCGACCTCGAGCATCGGGATCACCGTGCCGAGGATCGACAGGGACATGTCGTCGGCGTAGGTGTCCAGCCAGTCGATGGCCAGCCGGATGTTGACGTTCGGTTCGGGCATCTCGCCGTCGTCGAGCATGCCCCACCGCTTCATCAGTGCCAGTTCGGCATTGGCGTGGCGCTGCTCCTCGGCGTGGAAGTACCGGTAGATCTCGGCGATGGTCGGCGTGGGTGCCTTCTTGGCCATGGCCGCGAATCCGCGCGCGCCGACGTTCTCGATCCAGCACAGGTCGGCCATGAAGGCCTTCAGCTTGGGCCGCATCTCGTCGGTGATGGTCTCGGCACCGGGTGCGTCCCAGTCGATGTCGGCCAGCGCCCACTGCCGGTCCTTGATCTTGGCCAGCATGTTGTCCATGTCGATCTGTGCAGCCATGGCTATCTCCTCACTGGTTGACGACACTGCCGAGCCGCGACACCAGGCCGATGCTGCGGGTGAAGGTCTGTGGTGCGAATCGTTTGATGCCCCAACCGATCCGGGCTTCGATCTGCGGCATGCAGTACAGCCCGCCGCGATCGAGGGTGTCCAGGCATGTCCGGGCCACCCGGTCGGCGGAGATGCCGGTCCAGCGCATCAGCTGGTCGGCCAGCGCGGTGGATTCGTCGGTGATGCGGCCGCCCTCGACGATGTTGGTCCTGACGAACGTCGGGCACAGGGCGGTGACGTGGATCGGGGTCCCGGACAGTTCGGCGGTCAGTGTTTCGGTCAGGGACAAGGTGGCCGCCTTGCTGACGTTGTAGGCGGCCATCGTCGGCGCCGCCCCGAAGGAGGCGGCCGAGGCCACGTTGATGATGCCGGCCGGTGCGCCCGCCTCGCGCAGGATGGGGGTGAAGACATGGCAGCCGTGGATGGGTCCCCACAGGTTGACGCCCAGGGTCCACCGCCAGTCGTCGAGCGGGATCTCACCGATGAGCTGCCCCCCGGCGCCGACGCCGGCATTGTTGATCACCAGGGTGGGTGCCCCGCCGAACCACGACTGTGATTGTGCGGCAAGACTTTCCATATCATCGATCAGGGAGACGTCGCAGTGCACTGCAGTGGCGGTGCCACCCGCATCGGTGATCTCGGTGGCGACGCGCTTGGCGGCCACGGAATCGATGTCGCTGCACACCACCCGGCTGCCGCGCTTGCTCAGTTCCTTGGCGAATGCGGCACCGATCCCACTGCCCGCGCCGGTGACGACGGCGTCGGCGTGGTGGCTGCGTCTGGGTCCGTTCAGCGGCCACATGTTGCACGCTTCGTGGTGCCGGTCGGCAGTGCCGCGCAGAGGAATTGGGCTGCGGCCCGGATGGCCGGGGTGGCCTCGGGCGACAGTTTCGGCAGCGCCTGGAACACATGTACCTGATCGGGCCAGATCTGCAGTTCGCAGTGCGCGCCGGAGGCGCGGATCCGGTCGGCGAGCAGCTCGGCATCCGCGGCCAGCATCTCGGCGCCGCCGGCCTGGATCAGGGTGGGCGGGAAGGTCCGGCCCGCGGCGATATCGTGCGTCAGCCTTGGGTGGCTGGGATCGATGTCGCTGCAGTACAACTGGACCAGCCGGGCGGCGTGGGCGGCGCGGATGGCGGGGTCCGCCCGGTGTTTCTCTCGGCCGCGGGCGGCCTGCAGGGTCATGTCCACCAGCGGGGAGAACAGGCACAGCGCCGCCGGGTGGGGCTGATTCCCGTGCACCAGCAGGTCGGCCGCCAGGTGCCCGCCCGCGGAATCGGCCGCGATGGCCATTCGATCCGGCCGGAAACCCTGCTGCTGCAACCATTCCCAGCCGGCGTGGGCGTCGTCGGCGGCGGTGGGGAAGCGGTGCCGCGGGGCCAGTCGGTAGTCCAGGCAGAACACCGGCAGGGCGGTGTGCGCGGACAGCCAGGCGGTGAGGCGGCGATGGGTGCGTGGGGAACACATCGCATATCCGCTGCCGTGCAGGAAATAGATTGCGGCGTCGGCGTTGTGGGGTTCCGGAGCATGGGGCGCGCGGACCCACTCGCCGACGATCCGGCGGCCGTCGGGCAGTCGCTCGTCGACGTGCTGGACGGGGATGCTCGGCAATGGGGGGCCGAAGGTGTCCATGATCGTGCTGACGATCCGCCGTGAGGTCCACAGGCCCCAGGCCTGCTCGGGTGGCAGCACCGCGGAGATCTGCCGCAGGGTCAGGTGGCTGATGGCGGCTGCGGTGCGGGATCGGACCGAACCGCGCGATGTGACTGCGCTCACGCCGATCAGTACAACGCCGAATAGTGACATTTGTCAATGGCTGTATTGGGTCCGCTTGAAATTGTCGGGGGCCGGGTGTTTACTGCCGATATCGAACAAAGTTTCGAACAATGATCCGGCCGGGAGGTGGGCGATGGCAACTATGGCTACGGCGACGGCGCGTGCAGGGCTTCGGGAAAGTCGCTCTGAACAGCTGGAACAGCTTCGCCGGCAGATCGCCGCCGTCCCATCCCGGGTGGGTGTCTCCCGACGGTCGCCGATTGCCGAGAGCGCGCCGATTCCCTGCTCGGAAAGTTTGCTGCTCACGCCGGATTCGCTGGGTGGTCTGCTGCCCGCGGGGTTGCCGAAGGGTGCCGTTGGGGTGCTGACCGGCGCCCGGTCGCTGGCGTTGAGCATCGCCGCGGCCGTCACCTCGGCCGGGGGATACGTCGCGATCGTGGGTCAGCCGGGCCTCGGACTCCTGGCGGCCACGGAGATGGGAGCCGACCTGGATCGCGTGGCGGTGGTCCCCGATCCGGGGGCCGATCCGGTGGAGGTGGCGGCCGTGCTGACCGACGGGATGGACCTGGTGGTGCTGGGACTGCGGGGGCGCGCGGTGCCGCCCAGTCGGGCCCGGGCGGTGACGGCCCGTGCCCGGCAGCGGGGATGCACCCTGCTCGTCGCCGATGGGGCCTGGCCCGGCGCGGCCATCCGGCTGGACGCCCGGGTGTGCGGATATGAGGTGTCGGGTGCGCCGGGTTTCGGGCGGATCAGCCGGGTGCGGTTGTCGACGCGGGCCCGGGGCCGGGCCGAGGTGGGCTGATGTCCGGACGGGTGCTGGCGCTGTGGTGCATGGACTGGCCGGCGGTGGCCGCGGCGGCCGCGACGGGGTTGCCGGCCACGGCGCCGGTGGCCGTCACGGTGGCCAACCGGGTGATTGCCTGCTCGGCCGGAGCGCGCGCGGACGGTGTCAGGCGCGGCCTGCGGCGTCGGGAGTCCCAGGCCCGCTCCCCACGGTTGCACGTCGTGCCCGCCGATCCGGGTCGGGATGCCCGGTATTTCGAGGGAGTGGTGGCCGCCGTCGACGATCTGGTCCCGCGCGCCGAGGTCCTGCGCCCCGGGCTGCTGGTGCTCTCGGTGTCGGGTGCGGCCCGCTACTTCGGGTCCGAACATGCGGTGGCCGAGCGGCTGATCGATGCGGTGGCCGCCGCCGGCGCCGAATGTCAGATCGGTATCGCCGAACAGCTGTCCACCGCTGTCCTGGCGTCCCGGGCCGGGCGCATCGTCGATACCGCGGACGCGGAATTCCTGGCGCCGTTGTCCATCCGGGAGCTCTCGGCCGAGCCCAGTCTGTCGGCATCGGGCCGCGACGAGCTGGTCGATCTGTTGTGGCGGTTGGGGATTCGTACCATCGGCGCGTTCGCGGCGTTGTCCCGCGCCGATGTCACCTCCCGGTTCGGCCCCGATGCGATGCTGGCCCACCGGATCGCCCGTGCCGAGTCGATGCGCGGGCCGTCGGGTCGGGAGCTGCCTCCGGAGCTGGGTGTGTTGATGCAGTGCGACCCGCCGGTCGATCGGATCGACGCGGCGGCGTTCGCCGGTCGTTCGATGGCCGCCGAACTGCACCGCAACCTGGAGTCGGCCGCCGCCGGTTGCACCCGGCTGGCCATTCACGCCGTCACCGTCGAGGGTTCCGAACTGGTCCGGGTCTGGCGCTGCGCCGAGCCACTGACCGAGGACGCCACCGCCGACCGGATCCGGTGGCAGCTGGACGGCTGGCTGAACCGGCGCCACTCCGGCGACCGTCCCACCGGACCCATCGCGACCTTGCGGCTGGAACCCGTCGAGGTGATTTCCGCCGAGGCGCTGCAGCTCCCGTTGTGGGGCGCGGGTGATGAGGCGCGGGTGCGGGCCCGCCGGGCCCTGGTCCGGGTGCAGGGGCTACTCGGGCCGGAGGCGGTCCAGGTGCCGGTGCTCAGCGGCGGGCGCAGCCCGGCCGAGCGGGTCACCTTCGCCGCGCTCGGTGACGAACCGGTGCCGCGGGCCGACCCCGGTGGTCCGTGGCCGGGCCGGCTGCCCGAACCCGCGCCGGCGGTGCTCGCCGACGACCCGGTGGAACTGCTCGACGCCACCGGCGATCCGGTGCGGGTCACCGGGCGTGGCCTGTTCTCCGCCGAGCCTGCCCAGTTGACCGGGCGCTACCACGGGGAGCTGCGCTGGTGGGCCGGGCCGTGGCCGGTCGACGAATGGTGGTGGGATCACCGGCGCGAGGGCGCCGGGCGGGCGGCTCGTGCCCAGGTACTCATCGTGAACCGCACGGCGGCAAATGATTCCGGGCTCGGACTGCTGCTGTGCTATCGGCAGCGGCAATGGCACGTGGAGGGGGTCTATGAGTAGGCGTTGTTGTATCCATACCTGTCCCTGAATGACCAGGATGACGAATCGGCATTCGCCCGCGGGGTCGCAGCGGCCAGGACTGCCGTACATGCAGCAGGTGGGCCGCCCCGGGCTGGGAGACGATCACCCTGAAGCCGACACAGAGCGATCTCGCTCAGAATCTTCGCGCGTAGCGGCCGACCCGGTCGATGAACCGGTCGAAGAACACCGTGGGGTCGGTCTCGGTGCCGATCAGCGCATTGGGCCGGCGGCCCCAGTGACCCGACCAGTCGGCCACGGTCATGCCGCGGGTCAGCGCGCCGACGAGTTCGACGTCCACCGTGGTTGCCCGGGTCCGGACCAGGCCGGGGTCCAGAGCGGCGGCGGCGGCCAGCGGATCGTGCAGATGGGCGAGATAGCCCTCGCCCTGGTCGTGATGGAACTCGAAGTAGAACCGCATCGCGTCCTCGAGGGTGCCGATCAGCGGGTTGGTCGCCGGTGACCGGGTGCCGCGGGTGTCGGTCACGCTCATCTCGGGCGTGCGCGCGCCGGCCGCCGCCGCCAGCCGGGCCAGGATGGCCGGGGTCATGGCGATGTGCTCGGTCAGGTTGAGCCCCAACACGATCGGCAGATGGTCGGGGTCCTGCTCACCCCAGGCCGCGCCCCATGCGGCGAACACCTCGGCCGCGGACTCGGGGTCCACGCTGATGTTCCACTCGGCCACCGGCGTGGTGTTGCCGCGGTAGTCGAACGCGCCACCCATGATGACCAGGCGGCGCAACAGCCGGGGCAGCGCGGGTTCGGCACGCAACGCCAGCGCCAGGTTGGTCAGCGGGCCGGTCGCCAGACCGATCAGCGCGCCGGGGTGGTCGTGGGCGGCCCGGATCCAGGCCTGCGCGGCGTCGTACTCGGTGAGCCGGCGATCCGACGGCGGCAGTTCGGCGTAGCCCAGGCCGGCCGGGCCGTGGGTGTCCTCGGCGGTGCGCATCGGACAGGCCAGCGGTTCGGCGGCACCCCGTGACACCGGGATGTCCGGTGCGCCGCACAGCCGGAGCAGACCCAGGTTGTTGACACACACCTGGTCCACCGCGACGTTGCCTCCGGTCGAGGCGATCCCGACCAGATCGGCCTCGGGACTGGCCAGCAGGTACACCAGCGCCATCGCATCGTCGACACCGGTGTCCACGTCGGCGAACACCGGCAGTGCCGTCCGGGCCGGATCCGAACCGGTTGCCGCAGAGGTCATTCGGCAGACCCTACCCGCCCGGTCTGGTCGAGCTTGGTGATGCCGACCCAGGCCGAACTCAATACCGAGGTCTGCGACAAGGGGTCGACCTCGGCGCCGACCAGCAGATTGCGGTTGACCCCGTAGGACTGTGGCAGGCCGCCGCCGCGCGGATCGAACACCCGCGATCCCCACCCGTGGTCGATGATGAGCAGACCGGGGCGCGGCCGGTCACTGATAACCGCATCCAATTCGACGGCCCCGACGGTGGAGAACACCCGGACCCGATCCCCATCGGCGATGCCCGTCGTCGCCGCATCCGTCGGATGGATGAGCACCTCGGTGGACCGGCCCTTCGGGTGCAGGCCGGGCAGTTCGTTGAGCCAGGAGTTCATGGAATGCCGGCGTCGCCGGTTGCCGAGGTGGAACGGCTGTCCCGGCGGCGGGACGGGCGGCGGATCGGCCAGCAGCTCGCGGGCCCGGGCAACGAACTCGGCCGGGGCCGCGTGCACAGTGCCGTCGTCGGTCCGCAGGGCCGCGCGCAGGTGCCCGTACTCCCGGGGACCCAGCACCAGCCCGTGCGGATTGTCCCGCAGATCGCGCCATTTCACCCTGCGCCCGTTGACCTTCCGGGATGTCACCAAGAGCAGCCGGTCCAGCCAGCGCGGGGTGAACTCGATCTGTGTTCGACCGGTCAGCCTTGCCAGTCGCCGGGTCACTCCGATGAATCCGTTCACCCCGCGCACACCGAACAATGGGCGGCGCATGGCGATCGCCAGGTCGGTGAAGATCCGCCATTCCTCGCGTACTCCCGACGGGGGCTCTACCGCCCGCGCACCGTACTGGATGAACGGCTCGTCGTGCATGCCGCTGGTGAAAGCCAGCAGATCGTCGCGCTCGAGCCAGTGCGCGGCTGGGAGCAGCCAGTGCGCATGCCGGTGACTCTCGCGCTGCACGAAATCGATGGCGACCAGAAGATCGAGTTGGGCAAGTGCCGCATCGAGTTTCGCGCCGTCCGGGCCGGAGATCACCGGGTTGCCGGAGTTGATCATCAGGGCGCGAATCTGACCACGGCCGGGTGTGGTGATCTCGTCGGGCAACTCCGCCAGCGCGTGCGCGCCGGCCACAGCCGGCCGGCCGGCCAGCCGGCTGGTGTGTTCCTCGGTAGCGGCCAGATCGGCGAGTCGCAGCGTGTCGACGTACCCGGGCTCGAACCGGCGACCGCCGGGCGCGTCCATCCGGCCGGTGATCAGGTTGAGTACCTGACCGAGCCACTCGGCGACGGTGCCGCCCGCATGCAGCGACACACCCGTTCGCGTGATCGCCATCGCCGTTCTGGCCGACGCGAAATCCCTTGCCACTTCTTCGATCTGCGTTCTGGTAAGGTCGCAGCGAGCGCTGAGGTCATTCAGATCCGCGGTGGCCACCAGCTGGCGCAGCGAATCGACGCCGGTGGCCAGATCGGCGCAGGCGCCGGCGCACTCGAGGCCCTCATCGAGAATGACCTTCACCAGACCCAGCAGCAGGGCCCAGTCCTGGCCGGGGCGCACCGACAGGTGCACGTCGGCCTTGTCGGCGGATTCGGTGCGGACCGGGTCGACCACCACGATCCGGGCGCCCTGCTGCTGGCGGGCCAGTGCCCGGCGCCAGCCGCCCGGTGCGGTCTCGAGCCAATTCCACGCGCTCACCGCCGGATTGGCCCCGACGATCAGGAAATAGTCGCAACGATCGATGTCGGACACCAGCATCAGGAGCGGGGAGCCGAACATTGCCTCGGCCACCACATGCACGGCGTTCTGGTCCACCGAACCGACGGCGTAGCGGTTGTGTGTGCCGACGGCGTCCAGCCACGCGTTGAAGAAGACCAGGTTCGACGACGAGTACCCGGCCGGATTTCCGTAGTAGGCGCCGACGGCATCTGGTCCACCGGCGTCGATGACCGCGTTGCAGCGCGCCGCGATGTCGGCGAGGGCGTCGTCCCAGCTCGCCTCGACGTAGCGGAAACCCGTTTCGTCGTCGACCCGGTGCATGGGCGCCAGGATGCGTCGCGGATGGTCGACCACCTCACCGGCGGTGCGTCCCTTGGCGCAGAAGTCGTGCCAGCCGTGCGGATTCTGCTTGTCCGGCGAGATCCGGACCACCCGGTTGTCCTGCACGGTGACCTCGAGGCCGCACGAGGCCAGGCAATATCTGCAGAAGGTGTAGACGGGGTCATCGGCGAGCGAACCCATGGAAAAGGTCTACCAGTCCCCGCCGGAACAGCGCGAATGTGCACCCATATGCAAATCCAGGCACAACATTTGCATATGGCTGCACGCTCGCGAAGGAGGGCAGCAGGAAGCTACCAGTGCACCCCGGGGACGGCGCGGATCGCGCGCTTGACCGGGCGCGGTATCCGGGGCACCCGTAGCGCCCGGGCGGCCCGCACCGGCGGCCGGGGCCGGCGCGGTGAATGTGCCTGTTCCCCTTCGGTTTCCGGTTGATCCTCGCCGCGCGCCGCGGCCGAATCCGGATAACCCAGGTACAGCTGGTGCAGTACGCGCCGCGACAACCGCGGAGTGAAGTAGTTCCCGATGTCGGCCAGGGTGCCCAGCGGGGTGTCGATGCGCACGGGCTTATCGACGAGTCCGCGTACCACCATGGCCGCGGCGTGCTCGGGGCTGATCGCGGGCACCGGGTTGAGCCGGTGCGACGGCGTGATCATCGGGGTGGACACCAGCGGCATGTGGATGTTGGTGAACGTCACGTGATCGGACAGCGTTTCGGAGCCGACAACCTCGGCGAAGGCATCCAGGGCGGCCTTGGTCGGCACGTAGGCCGAATAGCGCGGTGAACTGGCCTGCACGCCGGCACTGGACACATTCACCACGTGCCCGAACCGGCGTTCGCGCCAGTGCGGCAACAGGGCCAGCACCATGCGCACCGAGCCGAAGTAGTTGACCGCCATCACGCGCTCGTAGTCGTGCAGCCGGTCGGTGGATGCCCCGACCGACCGCCGGATCGACCGCCCGGCGTTGTTGACCAGGTAGTCGACGTGACCGAACCGGCCGAGGATGTCCTTGACGCAGGCGTCCACCGAGTCCGAGTCGGTCACATCGCAGGTGAATGCGTGCGCCTGGCCGCCGTCGGCGCGGATCTCGGCCACCAGGTCGTCGAGCGCGGCGCCGTTGCGGGCCAGGGCGAACACCGTCGCCCCACGGGCGGCCACCGCAATGGCCGCGGCCCGGCCGATGCCACTGGAGGCGCCCGTGATGATGACGTGCCGGCCGGCCAGCGGATGCGCCGCGCCGCGGCGCGCGCGGTCGGGATCCAGGTGCTCGGCCCAGTACCGCCACACGACGGACGCGTACGACGCGAACTCCGGAACGCTGATTCCGGTGCCGCGCAAGGCTTCGTCGGTGTTCTCGGCGGTGAAGTCCGGTGCCAGATCGACGACGTCGAGGATCTGCGGCGGGATACCCAGCTGGGTCACCGCCATGTTGCGCCAGACCTTGGCGCGGCCCTGCAGGCCCAGGAACGGTGTCGCGACCGCGCGTGGCAGTCCGGCGCGCACCGGCGGGAGTCCGGCAGCCGGGGCGACCGCGCGGTAGATGCCCCGCATGCCGATCTTGCGTGGCGCGGTCAGGTGGAAGGTCTGCCCGTCGCGATCGGGGACGTGGATGAGCGCCACGACGGCATTGACCACATAGTCGACCGGCACGATGTTGGTGCGGCCGACGTCCGGCAGCGCGATGGGGGTCAGGCGGGGCAACCGGGCCAGCGCCGCCAGGGGGCCGAAGAAGTAGTACGGGCCGTCGATCTTGTCCATCTCGCCGGTGCGCGAATCGCCGACCACCACGGCCGGCCGATAGATGCGGTGGCGCAGGCCCGCGGCATCGCGGACCAGTTGCTCGGCCTCGAACTTGGTCTGGTGGTACGGCGTGGGAAGTTCCTGGGAGACATCGAAGTCGGCTTCGGTGTAGGTGCCGGGGAAGGTGCCCGCCACCGCGATCGAGGAGATGTGGTGCAGGGTGGCGTCCAGCTTCTTGGCCAGGTCGATCACGGCGCGGGTGCCCTCGACGTTGGTAGCGCGCTGTTCGGCCTCGCCGGCCGTCAGGTCGTAGATCGCGGCCGCGTGCACGACGTGATCCACTCCGGCGAGTTCGGTGAACTGTTCGTCGCCGAGGCCGAGTTGTGGCGCGGTCAGGTCACCGACCAGGGGCAGGGCCCGCTCACCCCATTCGGCGGCCAGTCGTTCGAAACGTCCGGCCGAACCGCGTCGCACCAGCACCCACACGGTGGCGTTCGGGTCGCGTTGCAGCAGTGCGGTGACGAGTCGCCGTCCGATGAACCCGGTACCGCCGGTAACGAGATAGCTCATGGCGCCATCGTGGACCTCGCCGCCAGAGTTGTCAATAAAACTTGACACTCATGATGTGCGCGGACCGAGGAAACCCTCCTGGGTCACCGTGGCGAGCAGGGTGCCGTCGCGCTGGTAGATGGCCCCGATGCCCAGCCCGACCCCGCCGGACACACTGGGCGACCGCTGGTCGTAGCGCAGCCAGTCGGAGAAGTCGACCGGCCGGTGGAACCAGATGGCGTGATCCAGCGACGCCATGGTGGCCATCTCCTGCCAGGTCTTGCCGACGGCCACCTGAACGGGATCAAGAACGGTCCAGTCGCTGATGTAGGCCAGCATGCACGCCGCGGTCACGGGATCGTCGAGCAATTGCTGCGGCAGCTCGCCGGTCAGACGGATCCACAAGCGGCACAACGCATCCGGTGCGTCGGCGGGCCGCGGAGTGTCGATGGCGATGCGTGGCGGGGGATCGACGTAGCGCAGCTCGACGATGCCGAGCCGTACCGGGCCCAGGTAGTCGAGGATGCCGCGACCCAGATGGGCGCGCAGCTGATCGGGCAGCGACGTCAGCTCCTCCGGTTCCGGTGCCGACGACATCACCTGCTGGTAGTCGTCAGCGCCGGGGCCGTCGATCATCTCCATGAACGACACCAGCGCTTCCATGATGGGCCGGCCGTGCTGGCTCACCGTCACGCGCCGCGTCGAGAAGGTCCGGCCCTCGCGCAGCGTCGCGACCGAATAGTGCAGCGGGGCCATCGGGTCGCCCGGCCGCAGGAACGCCACGTGCAGGCTGTGCAGCCGGCGGGCGGTCACCGTGCGCGCCGCCGCGGCGATCGCCTGCGCGGCCACCTGTCCGCCGTACACCCGCATCAGGCCGGGGTGATCGGGTTGCGGCCCCAGGAACCCGCCGTCGCCGGCGTCCTGCAGATCGAAGAGACTCAGAATCTCGGAAAGATCGCGCTGCACAGTTCTATACATTGACACCATGCCGATCGACCCGAGCGCCGTGGGCGCCACCACCGCCGCCCAGCCGTTCGAATGGACCGACCGCGACACCCTGCTCTACGCCCTCGGCGTGGGCTGCGGCACCGGGGATCTGGCGTTCACCACGGAGAACAGCCACGACATCCCGCAGCAGGTGCTGCCCACCTATGCGGTCATCGCCTGCCCGGCGTGGGGTGCGGCGGCCAAGGTCGGCTCGTTCAACTGGGCCAAACTGCTGCACGGCAGCCAGCAGATCCGGCTGCACGCGCCGCTGCCGGCGGCCGGCCGGCTCGACGTCAGCTCCGAGGTGCTCGACATCCAGGACAAGGGCGAGGGCAAGAACGCGATCCTGGTGCTCAAGGGCACCGCCGTCGACCCCGACACCGGCAACCTCGTCGCCGAAACCGTCTCCACCGCCGTCATCCGCGGCGAAGGCGGATTCGGTGGCCAGCCGGGTGAGCGTCCCGTCGCGCCCGCGGTGCCCGACCGCGAGCCGGACGCCGTCGTCGCGCTGCCCACCACCGAGGACCTGCCCCTGATCTACCGACTCTCCGGTGACCGCAATCCCCTGCACAGCGATCCGTGGTTCGCCACCACGCTGGCCGGTTTCCCGCGGCCGATCCTGCACGGGTTGTGCACGTACGGGGTGGCCGGACGGGTCCTGGTCGGCGAGCTCGGCGAGGGGGACGCGAGCCGGATCACCGCGATCGGCGCGCGGTTCACCTCGCCGGTGTTCCCGGGCGAGACGCTGACGACGTCGGTGTGGCGGACCGAGCCGGGGCATGCGGTGTTCCGGACCGAGGCTACGGGGGCCTCCGGCCCCGATGACACGGACGCGCGCGTGGTGCTCGAGGACGGCACCGCCGAATACACCCCCTAGAAACACGCCGAAACGTACGTCTCGGCGGCGACACGCCGTGTTTTCGCGCCGAGACGTACGTTTCGGCGTGGGAGATCGTGGGAGATTCAGCCGCAGATCAGCGGTGCGATCAGCAGGAACGGCCACAGCCCGGCCGTCAGGCCGAACGCGATCAGATCGGCGCCCGCCGGCACCAGCGGTTCGAGCTGGATCTGGTAGTGCTGCACCTGGCTGGGATGCAGGAACGCCCAGATCACCCCGATGGTGATGTGGGGGATCGCCAGCCACAGCGCCACTTCGATCAGCGCCTCGACGCTGATGTGGTACCCGAGAGCCCTGCGCAGCACGCTCAATTCATAGCGCACCGATGACGATCACCGCAGGATGTCGGCGATGTCGCGGCGCGGGGTCATCGGCGGGTCCTCCTCCAGTTCGGGGGTGCGGCCCACCCGGATCAGCGCCTGCGGCACCCCGGGGCGGGGCAGCATCGAGGCGACGACGCCCCGCGCCGACGGGATCTCGGTGATGTGGGTGACCGGGCACGTCGCCAGCCCCGCAGCGGTGCATTCCAGCAGCACTCGCGACAGCGCCTCGCCACATTCCAGCGCGTCGCGGTAGGTGTCCTCCGGCGTCGACAACACCAGTACGACGGCCCGGTCGTCGCCGATGTGGGGCCGGCGCCGGCGGTTGCCCTCGGCGGGGAAGTTGCGGTTCACCGTCACCCGTCCGCTCTCCTGCACCGACGTCAGCGAACTCCGGGGAATCCCTTCGACATACTCGAAAGGCGCTGTCCACCAATCCAACTCGGCCTGATAACCGGTGTTGAAACGCTGCGCGGACTCGGTGAGCGCCGCGGTCTCGGCGAGCTCGGCGCGCAGCTCGTCGGCCAGGACGTCCAGCACGGTCGGGCCCGGACCGATCGCGGCCCGCAGCGCTGTCTCGAGCGCTCGCGGGTCCGTGGGTGCCAGGAACGGCAACCGGTCGGTGCGCCGGCGCAGGATGGCGTCGGCCCGGCGGCGCTGGGCGGCGGTGACCTCTGCGGTCGGGGTGAAGGCGACGGCGGCCAGGTGCGCGCCGTCGTCGGGGTCGGGAAACCGGTCGACCGCCGCGGACCAGTTGGCGACGGCCATCGCGGTCACCAGATGATCCAGCATCGCCCCGCACGCGATGACGGCCTCACGTCCGCCGGTGTCGGTGTTGCGCACGATCCGGCTGCGGTCCAGATGGAGGTGCAGCGCGTCGTCGTGGGCGACCCACAGCCATGGCTGGGTGTTGTGCAGCGACGGTGCACGTGACGCCAGTGTCACGGCGGCCCTGATCAGTTCGGTGTCGGCGGTGCCTGCCCGCATCCTTCGATCATGGCCCGGCCGGGTCCGCTGCGGCAGGGTAATTGGTCCCGCTCGTGCGGGTCCAACGACTGCTGCGGACCCGGCGCCCGGCGCAGATCATCGTCAGTGTGACCGCCACCGACCGCCCCGAGGTGCGCGAGACCCACAGTGGCCTCGTGGTGCTGGTCGGTGATCGGGCCTACAAGACCAAGCGCCCGGTGCGCACCGAGTTCCTGGATTTTTCCACCCCTGCGTTGCGGGAGCGGGCATGCCGTCGGGAGGTCGAGCTCAACAGTCGGCTGGCTCCCGCCGCCTATCTGGGTATCGCGCACCTGACCGGTCCCGGTCCCGGTGAGCGCGAACCGGTGGTGGTGATGCGTCGCTACCCGGACGCCGCGCGACTGTCCAACCGGCTCGACGGATCGGCGATCGATGACGAATTGCGTTCCGTGGCCGGCGTTCTGGCGAGATTCCATGCGGCGGCCCGGCGGGGCCCGGAGATCGACACGGCGGCCGGGGCCACCGCGCTGGCGGGGCTCTGGCGCGAGAGCATCGACGACATGCGCCGGTTCGTCGACTGGGTGCTGCCCGACGCCGACCTGGACCTGGTGGCCGCGCTCAGCGGGCGATACCTCGCCGGATGCGCCGGACTGTTCGCCGCCCGCGTTGCCGACCGGCGCATCGTCGACGGCCACGGCGACCTGCTCGCCGACGACATCTTCTGGTCCGGCGACGGCCCGATGTTGTTGGACTGCTTGGACTTCGACGACCGGCTGCGCTACCTCGACGGTATCGACGACGCCGCGTTCCTGGCGATGGACCTCGAATTCCACGGCCGGCCGGACCTGGCGCAGCAGTTCCTGGCCGACTACCGGGCCGCCGCCGGCGACCCGGCACCCGCGTCGCTGGCCGACTTCTACATCGGCTATCGGGCGCTGGTGCGCGCCAAGGTGGACTGCATCCGGGTCGAGCAGGGGCATCCCGCGGCGGCCGCGGACGCGCAACGTCACCTGCGCATCGCCGGTGCCCATCTGTGCGCGGCGGTCCCGCGGCTGGTTCTCGTCGGCGGCGGACCCGGAACGGGCAAGTCGACCCTGTCCCGCGCGCTGGCCGAACATGTTGGTGCCATGGTGATTTCGACCGACGACGTGCGCCGTGAGCTGGTGGCCGCCGGCGCGCTGGACGGTGCGCCCGGCGCCGTGGGCGCCGGGCTCTACGCGCCGGAGAAGGTCGCCGCGGTCTACCGGGAGGTGCTGCGGCGGGCCGGGGCGGCGCTCTCGGGCGGCCTGTCGGTGATCCTCGACGGCACGTGGCGCGATGCTGCGCAGCGAGCCGCGGCGGGTGAGCTGGCGCAGGGCCACGGTGCGGCCCTGCTGGACCTCGTGTGCGAGATCCCGCTCGCGGCGGCCCAGCAGCGCATCACCGGTCGGGTCGGTGGCACGTCGGATGCCACCGTCGAGGTGGCGGAGGCTCTGGCGGCCGGTGCCGTCGGCCGCGAACGGCCCGGCGCGCTCCGCGTCGACACCGGCCGTCCGATCGGTGAGCTGGTCCACGAGATCGGCCGGCGCTACCGCGGGTGCGTGGCCGGTGACTCTGGTGAGCCGGATTGGGGACCTCATGCCCCTACCGGGGACGGCCCGGCCGCAATACGGTGACGTGATACGCCCTGGAAGGAGTTCGCAGATGTCCATTCTCGTCGCCGTTGACGGCTCTGCGTGCGCCAAGGTCGCGGTCGACTGGGCAGCCCGGTCGGCGGCCCAGCGCAACGTCCCACTGCGATTGGTGCATGTCGTGACACCCGGCATGCTGATGTGGCCCGAATTGGGGATACCGCCGGGCTACGCGCAGTGGGAAGAGGAGCGGGGCAACGAAATCCTCGAGGATGCGGCCCGCGTCGCGGGCGACGCCGCGCCGACCGTGCAGGTACGGACCGAGAAGATCGACGGGCCGTCGGTCAGCACGCTGGTCGATCTGAGCAAGGACGCGTCGATGGTGGTCGTCGGCTCGCACGGGCGCGGGGGACTGGCTCGTGCCATCCTCGGTTCGGTCAGCTCGGGTCTCGTGCGCCACGCGCACTGCCCCGTCGCGGTCATCCGCGACGAGGACCTGATGGCCCCGGCGCCGGCCCGCGCGCCGGTGGTCGTCGGCATCGACGGATCACCCGCGTCGGAGCGGGCCACCGCCATCGCGTTCGACGAAGCCTCCTGGCGCAACGTTGATCTCGTGGCCGTTCACTCGGTCAGCGACAGCGATCTGGTGGACGTGCCGCGCGCGGAGTGGGATCACCTCGAGCAGCGCGGCAGCGAGGTGCTCGCCGAGCGGCTGGCCGGCTGGCAGGAACGTTATCCGGACGTCACCGTGCACCGGGTCGTGGAATGGTCGCGGCCGGCGAACGCCATCGTGAAGGCGGCCGAGCAGGCGCAGCTGGTTGTTGTGGGAAGCCACGGTCGGGGTGGCTTCGCCGGCATGCTGCTCGGCTCGGTCGCCTCCTCGGTGGTCCAGGCCACCAAGGTGCCCGTCATCGTCGCGCGGACGGGTTAGAGCCCGCTCGGATACGTTTCGGGCGTCTGGCCCTCGATCCAGATGCTCGTCGGGTCCAGCGGCTGCAGCGCGCGGGTCCGCTCGAGGTGGATCATCGCGTCGTACTGATCCGCCGGCCGCACGTGGTAGTAGTGGCTCTGGCGTTCGGTCTCGGGTAGGTAGATCACCCCGATCGCCCGCGCGAGCCGGACGACCTCGAGGGCCTGCGCGGCGGGCCCACCGTCGTGCATCGCCACGAGGAACGCAGCCCGGCCGGTTTCGTGGAAGAGTTCCTCGACACTGCCCGGCAGGGCGGGACGCACGGTCTTGATGAAGGCGTTGCCGCCCCATTCGGTGGCCGCGGTGACGGTCCCGTGGTAGGTCGAGAACCCGATCAACCGGCAGTCCGCCCCGTGCTCCTCGCGGACCAGCTGTCCGAGTGTGAGCTGACCGTCCCCGCCGACCTCCGTGGCCCGGGCATCCCCGACGTGAGAGTTGTGTGCCCACACCACGATTCGGGCGGGTTGCGCAGCGCTGTCCAGGTGGGCCAGGAGGGCGTCGAGGGTCTGTGCCATGTGCGTGTCGCGCAGATTCCAGGACGTGACCCGGCCACCGAACATCCGGCGGTAGTATTCCTCGGCGTTGCGGACCGTCTGGGCATTCTGCTGGGCGCAGAACAACTCGTCCTCGGCCACCACGCCGTCCAGGCTCAGATACTGGATCGCGTTGCGGTGCATGTCCACCAGTTGTGCCACGGCTTCCTGTTCACAGGACGGGCCGGCGCCGAACGCGGCCGCGTATCCGTAGGCCTGGCCGTCGTCCGCCGAGGCGTGGTCGAAGCACGCGTAGCGCGAGCGCGCGCGAGTGGCCGCCGGGGGGTCGACGCGATCCAGGTAGTCGATGACATCCGCCATCGACCGGTGCAGGCTGTACAGATCGAGGCCGTAGAACCCCACCTTCCGGGCGTGGTTGCCGGCCCGGTCCTGGTTGTGCCGGTGCAGCCAGGCGACGAAGTCGCGCACCACGTCGTTGCGCCACATCCACGCCGGAAAGCGCTGGAATCCCGACAGCGCCTGGTCCGCCGACGCGTCGCCGGGCAGGCCCTGCACGAACCGATTCACCCGGTAGGCGTCGGGCCAGTCGGCCTCGGCGGCCACGGCGGTGAAACCCTTGTGCTGGATCAGCCACTTGGTGATCTCCGCGCGGGCCTCGTAGAACTCGTGGGTGCCGTGCGAACTCTCGCCGATCAGCACGATCCGGGCGTCGCCGATGAGGTCGTCGAGAACGTCGGCGGGCGGGACACCGCCGGGCGCGTCGACGGCGGCGGCGCTGACGGCCAGTGCCGGTGACTCGACCAACGGCCGGACGATTCCGGTGGTCGGCGTCGCCAGCAGGGTGCGCACCTCTTCGTCGCTGGTCTGGCTGAAGTCCCAGAACGATTCGCCGACCGCCAGGAACGGGGTGGGCATCGACGCGCAGACCACGTCGTCGACCAGCGCCGCGAGCTCCCGACAGGTCGATTCCGGCGCCGCCGGGACGGCCACGACGATCTGCGCGGGGTTGGCGTCGCGCAACGCGGCGACCGCGGCCAGCATGCTGGCGCCGGTGGCCAGGCCGTCATCGACCAGGATGACGGTCTTGCCGGTGACGTCGAGCGGGGGCCGGCCGGCGCGGTAGACGGCTTCGCGGCGCTCCAGTTCACGGCCTTCCCGCTCGGCGGTCTCGCGCAGCTGGGCCGGGGTCACCCGGAGGCCGCGCACGACGTCGTCGTTGAGCACGATGCGCCCGCCGCTGGCCAGGGCGCCGACCGCGAATTCCTCATGCCCCGGCGCCCCGAGTTTGCGCACGATGTACGCATCCAGCGGTGCGCGCAGCGCGGTGGCCACCTCGAACGCCACCGGGACCCCGCCGCGCGCCAGTCCGAGCACTACGACATCGGGGTTGTCCCGGTAGGCGCCGAGGAGTTCGGCCACGACGCGACCCGCTTCCCGGCGGTCCCGGAACAGCCGGCGGGGAGTCCCGTCTCTGGTGGCTGTTGCCATGTCTCCCAGCCGATCACCGTCCGGGTGTTGTGGCAAGAGGGCAGAAGTAATTCTCGGATGGGAACTTGGTCGTCATCCCGGTACCGGAATCCGGCTGTGCGGGCGGGGCGCCGGGCGGAATCATGAGGCCATGAGCACTCCGGCCCGAGTCGCCGCGTTCGCCGAACTGAGCCTTGCCGACTCCGAGGAGGCCGGCGGCAAGGGCGCCAACCTCGGCGAGATGGTGTCGGCGCGGCTGCCGGTGCCACCGGGCTTCGTGCTGCTTCGTGACGGCTACCGCGACTCGATGCGGGCCGCCGGCGTCGACGCGCAACTGGCGGCTCTGCACCGCGACGCGCTGGCGGCGGCATCCGAACCGGACCGCCTCGACGACCTGTCCCGGCGACTGCAGGACATCGTCTCCGGAGCCGGGGTCGCCGACGACGTGCGTGCCGAAATCCTCACCGCCTACCACCGGTTGGGGGCCGCAGAAGTGGTGGCGGTGCGGTCCTCGGCCACCGGCGAGGACGGCCGGGATGCCTCGTTCGCCGGGATGAACCGCACCCTGACCAATGTTCGCGGCGACGACGAACTGATCCAGGCGGTGCTCGAATGCTGGATGTCGCTGTTCGGCTCGCGGGTGATCGCCTACCGCGCCAGCCGGGGCTTCACCGCCGACCCCGCGATGGCCGTGGTGGTGCAGCGGATGGTCGCCTCGGAGCGCTCGGGGGTCGGGTTCACCGCCGACCCCAGCACCGGCGCACGTGACCGCGTGGTGATCGAGGCCGCGCTCGGGCTCGGCGAGGTGGTGGTGTCGGGGCTCGTCACGCCGGACACCTATGTGGTGGACAAGGAATCGCTGCGCGTCCTCGACGTCCGCATCGGCCACCAGGACTTCCGGATCATCCAGGGCCCCGACGGGCGCGACCGGCAGGAGGACCTGGAGCCCGAACTCGCCGACGCCCGCGTGCTCGACGACGACACCCTGCGCCGCGTCGCCGAACTCGCCCGCGACGTCGAGCGGCACTACGGCTGCCCGCAGGACCTGGAATGGGCGGTGGCCGGCGACGCGATCTGGCTGGTTCAGGCCCGACCGGTGACCACCCTCGGGGCGGCGGCGCCGTCGGCGGGATCGATTCTGGCGCGCGGACTCTCGGCCGCTCCGGGCGTCGCCAGCGGTGCTGTCCGCATCCTGCGCAACCCCGAGGACGGCCACGACCTCGTCGACGGCGAGGTGCTCGTCGCGCCGATGACGAACCCGGATTGGCTGCCCACACTGCGCCGCGCCGCAGCGATCGTCACCGACAACGGCGGCATGACCTGCCATGCCGCGATCGTCGCGCGGGAACTCGGCGTGCCCTGCGTCGTCGGGGCGCGCACCGCGACCACCGACCTCGTCGCCGGGGCGTCCGTCGTCGTGGACGGGACGCACGGGCAGGTCCGCGCCGGATCCTTGGCTCCGACGGCCAGCGTGACCGAACCTGCCGCACCCGTCGTGCTGCGCTCGGAGGTGACCGCCACCAAGATCTATGTGAACCTGGCCATGCCCGACAGCGCGGAAAAGGTTGCCGCACAAGACGTGGACGGTGTGGGCCTGCTGCGGGCCGAGTTCATCCTGACCGAGGCGCTGGGCGGTCGGCACCCGCACGACCTGATCGCCCACGGCGAGGGTGAGGCGCTGGTCGAGGCGCTGGTGTCGTCGGTCGGGCGGATCGCCACGGCTTTCGCACCGCGCCCGGTCATCTACCGTGCCACCGACTTTCGCAGCAACGAGTTCCGCACCCTGACCGGGGGTGAGGCCTACGAGCCCGTCGAGCACAACCCGATGATCGGCTACCGCGGGTGCTTCCGGTACGTCAAGGAACCCGAACTGTTCGCACTGGAATTGCGTGCGCTGGCCCGGATTCGGGAAGCCAGCCCGAACCTCGGCCTGATGATCCCCTTCGTGCGGACGCGCTGGGAACTCGAGGAGTGTCTGTCGCTGGTGGATGCGAGCCCCCTGGGTGGTCAACGCGGACTGCACCGGTGGGTGATGGCCGAGGTGCCCTCGGTGGTGCACTGGCTCCCGGAGTACATCGGGATGGGTATCGACGGCGTGTCGATCGGCAGCAACGACCTGACCCAACTGATGCTCGGGGTCGACCGTGACTCGGAGATCTGCGCCGAGGTGTTCGATGAAGCCGATGCGGCCGTCCTGGATGCGATCGGCCGGATCGTG
>Ga0116193_1000768_pt1 | contig 28699 bp, 33 predicted proteins | sample AD_UKC115_MetaG_FD_89892 | JGI IMG/M metagenome (GOLD analysis project Ga0116193, IMG submission 89892) | Active sludge microbial communities of municipal wastewater-treating anaerobic digesters from Hong Kong - AD_UKC115_MetaG | ecosystem: Engineered > Bioreactor > Anaerobic > Digestate... | reverse complement strand
TGTGATAACAACAAGTTGACATCATTAGAAGGAGGTCCACAGACCGTTGGAGAGTCGTTCTGGTGTGAATACAATCAGTTGACTTCATTAGAAGGAGGTCCACAGACTGTTGGACGGTCTTTCAATTGTTGTTACAATCACTTGACCTCATTAGAAGGAGGTCCACAGACCGTTGGAGAGTCGTTCTGGTGTGATAACAATAAGTTGACCTCATTACAGGGCTTACCTAAAAAGATTGGTGTAAATTTATGGTGTTATAATAATGCTAAACAATTCAGTGAATCAGATATACCATCAGATACAAAAATTGATGGTAGACATATATTTAAATTATAATGTATTTAACATTGCAATCATTTTAGGTGATGGACTAATGTCGAATTTATCACTTCTATAATTAGTATGAGTCCATATACCAGCTCCACCAGTTAATGCTGTATCTGATAGTTCAAAACTTTGACGATTCCAAACTTTTTTTGGATTGATTCCCCATTTTGTAGCTAATGCTAATATTAGCGCTCTAGTACTTGCAATTTGTTTATCACTGTATTCATGATACCAAGTAAAACCTCTGAATGGTTGAGATAGTTGATATACATGTTCAGGTGCTAGTTCTGAACCAACATAAGTTATAAATTTACCATCTTTAGTCTTTGTTATTGGACCCCAATTACAAATTTCAATTCCAATAGTTTGACGATTTAATTGTACATTATTAGCTCTAGTTGTACCTAAATGATGAGCCCAATTTTCATCAGGAAATGCCATATAAATTTGACCATCCATTGCCGGATTTGATGACATTGGACCACCGATAACAAATGATGTAGCTACTGCTAACTTACCACCTGTTTTTGTACGATCATTTTCCCAACTACCACTAATAACATTAGCAGCATTAGGACCACCTGCGGTATGATGTACAACAATACCTGTTTTAGCTGTTCTATCAGCCATAAACTCTCCTGCTTCTAATTGTATACGGATTACAGGTAAACCTAAATATTGCTCAATTTTTGTTATAGTAGACATAAAATTAGTATGAATTATTTTTCGATTGATGCTTCTGGACCAGGTGTTGTCGTTTGTTTTATTGCAGGTTCAATTGGTTCAGATATAACATTAGTTACATTACTAGCAGGTGCAGTAACAGTTACTTCTGTCATCTTATCTTCGCTATTTTCACCAATAATACTTTCTACCGGAATACTGTCAATATTTAAAAATGAAGCAGTAATATAATTAACCATCATTTCAGCTAATTCCATTTCTGACCAATTTTCTTTAACATCAACACCATGCTCTTTTTTGGCTTTACTAACAAATGCATTAATTACTGATTTTGGAACTGATACTGTTGTACGCACTTTATATTGATCACCTTGTTTAAATACAGCTTCTGTAATTGCACCTAAACGTTGTTTTAAAATTTGACTCTTTGATAACATAATATTATAAATATTTTTATTCTATTTATATATTGATCAGCGAAGTAGTTTATTTTTATAAAAATGTTTAATAGTTATTCATAAATACAACTATTTAATAATCAATTAGTTATAAAAATAATATGATTTATTTGTAATAAATTAAACTTTTCGATTATATAAATATATTGTCTTTTATTTTGCGATTTGATAACCAGTCCAACTACCTGCTGTAAAAATGGCTCCTGCTCCAATCCATAATATTTGACGCTTATTTTTATCAATAAAACGACCTAATCTGGTTCTTTTCTCTTCTCTTGGAACAGTGTAACTATATATTTTGTTAACTTTTAGATCTGGATCATCTAGAGTGTACTTAATGATTACAGATTTGTCTTTTTGGCGTTCAAATGTAGTACCTATTTTAAATTTATAATCGTAATTAAATTGAAATTCTGGTTTTGTTGTTAAAATAGTCTTTGCACTCCATTGAAATCTCTTATTAGTATCGCTTTCACTCCAACTTAATTCTTGACCTTTCATAAACTGAATACTATCTCCATTTCCAACTAATCGGCCTAATGTATCAGTACTTAACACTGCTAAAATTTGACCTTGTTTTTGTAATTCAGCTTGGGCTGTTGTTAACAAACCTTTAACACCTCTTAACTCTTTATAAAAAGTTTGTTGATCTGCTGCTAAAGTTTTAAAATACTCAGAATTTAATAAAGTATTTAAATCTATTTCAGGTGTTTTTTGACTCCACACATTTTTACCGTTTTCTATAGAAAGGTGTACACTATCACTTAGTGCTGAAATTGCTTGTTCATATTTATTAAAATGATCTTCTTGAGCTAACACTTTATAAATTAAAAAAATATTAGACAACATTAAAGCTAAAAAGAGAAATCCTCCAATAAGCCAATTTCTTAAATTTTTATTTCGTTCTATTGACATAAATTATATATCGCAATTTTTAAATAATTAAATTATTTAAATTATTTTATATCATTATTATTATATATCATTATGTGTCCAAAAAATATGTATTTAATTTTTAAACTTTTAAAAACCAGTAAATATAATTATGTTACATTATAATGAAAAACTAGATTAAAATAGCATAAAATAATTAAAAACAAACTTTAATTTTTAGTATAAAAAAGATATATGATAATTCAAAAGTTATTTACTGAAAAATACAGACCAAAGTCGATTGATGCAATGATTCTTCTTCCAAGAATTAAAGATGCTATTTTTAAAAATGATCAGTTTGTTCTTACTGGAAATCTATTATTAACTGGTACTTATGGTACAGGTAAAACAAGTTTGGCTAATATATTAACTTCAACTTTACCAACATTAAAAATAAATGCAAGTTATGATAGTTCGGTTGATGATTTAAGAGAAGAAGTAACTGATTTTTGTAGACAATCTGCCGGATCTGTTTTCGATCAAAATTGGGACCCGAGTAATAAATGGAAAATTGTATTTTTTGATGAATTTGACGGTATTAGTAGTAAATACCAAGAAGCACTAAGAGGATTTATTGAAGAACATTCAGATAGAGTTCGATTTGTTGCAACTTGTAACAATATTAATGCAATCAGTCCAGCAATTCAAAGCCGATTTACTGTTTTACACTTTGATCCAAAAGACCAAACAGAAACAGAATGGCTTAAAAGTGAATATTTAGAACGTGCTCAATTAATTGCTAAAAAAGCTGGATTAAATATAGATGACAATGAATTGGAATCTATTATTAATCGTTCATTTCCAGACTTAAGAACTGTATTTAATAGACTACAGGAGTTAACAATTAGTGGTTCAGAAATCAATAATACCGGTAAATCTTATGACCAATTATTTGACTTATTTAAATCAGCACAAGATACAGAAAAAACTTATGCTTGGATTATACAAAATTTTGGTGATAAAGTAGAACCAGCATTAAAAATGTTAGGTCGACCACTTGCTCAATGGATATTTACTAATAAACCAGAATTAAGTAGCAGGGTTGCTTTAATCTTACCAAAGGTTGTACATTATAATTCGTTACTTGAAAAGGCAGCTGATCCAGTAGTATTATTAGCTGCTTTAATATTTGAAATACAAGACATACTAAATAAAAAATAAACATATAAAAAAATGGATAGTTATATACAATCAGTTAATCAAATGGTTGAAGATATTATATCAGCAACTAATTTTAAAGGTGATTTTAATATTAAAACATTAAAAGAACAAATAACAGCAATAACAGGTGCAGTACCTTCAATTACAGTAGATTGGAAAGTTAGTAATCAGTTAAATGAAAATACTGGTGAAAATACAGTAGTTGAAAAAGCAGATCAAATAAAAATAGTTTGGTTAGATACAGATTCAAACCCACATACTTTATCATACCTAATTTAAATGAAAAAATACTTAATATTTGATTGTAATTATATTTTAAATAAAAATATCTTTACATTAATTAAAACAAATTCACTATATGGTGATTTTTTTAAAGCTTTAGATAATAACATTCAAAAATATGTTAGTATGGCTGATTTTGATAAAGTTATTCTTGTTAGTGATAGTAGACGTAAATCGTGGCGCAAACGATTACATACCGAATATAAAGGTCAACGAACAACTGATCCGACAATAGATTGGGAATGGATTTATCAATCTTATCAAATATGGAAAGAAGAATCTGCAACTAATTATGGTTATACAGTCTTAGAAAGTGATTCAATAGAAGGTGATGATTGGATTAGTTCATTGACTTATCAAGTATGGAAATCTAACAGCAGTGCTGTTATTATTAGTAGTGATAAAGATATGGGTCAATTACTAAAATGGAGCCAAAATGGTATTATTTTTCAAATTGAAGATACGCATGGAAAAGAAAGGGTTTATATGCCACATGGTTGGCAACTATATAAACAATCTTTACAAACAACAGAAGATGATGATCCATTTCAATTAGATGGCAAAACAGAATGGCAAAGCTTTATTAATACTATATCGCATTGGTCGATTGTTGATACAGATCCAGTTCAAAGTTTGGTTACAAAGTTAATTAAAGGTGATAAAAGTGATAATATTGAATCTGTATATCAAAAAGTAATTAAAGATGGTAAGATTCAAAATATAGGTGATGCAGGAGCTGATAAGATATGGACCTTATATACAGAACAGTATGGTAATGATAAAAGTGATAGTGAACAATTTTATCAAAATTTAGCCGAATGCGTGTGTAAAGTTAATAAATTAGAAAGTGATAAAAGAGATGGTATTATTAAAAAGCTAAAATGGAACAGACAACTAATTGAACTACATCATAAATGGTTACCAGATGATATTAAAGAACGAATTGTTGAACAGTTAGAAAAAATATAAATGATTGATTTAATGTAATCAAACAAGTATAAATAACACTTTTAATATTAAATTTAAATTTTTAATAGACAAATGCAAGAATCAGAACTAACAGAATATGTTAGAGCAGACTTAGAAAAAATAGGATATATTACTTATGCTGAAGTATGTTTAAAGGGTGGTGGAGATTCTAGAGCTGATATGTATGCACGAATTGAAGATCCATTACATTCAGAATATGGTACAACTATAGCATTTGAGGCTAAACTTAATTTTAATTTAAAAGTAATTGAACAAGCATATACGTGGCGTACTCGTTCACATAAAAGTTTTATTATTGTACCAACAACATTTAAAAACATGTCTAGTCGCAGATTTGCTAGAGAGGTATGTAAAAAAATGGGTATTGGTGTTATGGAAGTAAATATTAGTAGTGGCAAATATAATATTACAGTTAAACCAGAACGTTGTCAAAACCCTAAAATTCCACCATTATATCCAGAACAACGCTATATAATAGCGTCTAACTCAGATAATAAATTTATGACACCATTTAAGGCAACAGTTCAAAGAATGAATGAACTATTTAAAGTTGAAGACAGAATTGATCTCGTTGACTTGATAAAGAGAATTAAACATCACTATAAATCAGATATGGCAGCTAAACGTAATATTAAATCTTTTATTGAAAAAGGTGTTATTAGAGGTTTTTATATTGTGCGAGAATGGGATAAATTAGTTATATGTAAACAAAACAGTAATTCTGGAATAGAATCTGCAGAAGAACATTTTTTAAATTAACTAGTATGGATTTTAAAACACTAACCACAATCTTATTTCAAAGAAAAAGTGATTGGTCTTATGTTACCGATAAAAACAAAGAAGATTTGTTTTTTATTTTTAATCGTTATATGTCTAAAAAATGGCCTCGACAAGCTCAACAATTTAATGTTAAAGATATAGATAAAGCATCTTGTATGGATATATGGTTTCAATTTTTACGCAAAGAGTTAAAAATACCATACTGGTTTTGGCGAGGACCAACTAAAAAAGCAGATCCACAAATCAAAGGATGGCAAGTATTAAGAGATTGGTATAAAATAAGATTGGAAGATATATATTTAATCTGTACATTTTGGCCAAAAGAATGTAAAGCTGAAATAGAAAGAATTGAACAAATTAAAAAAGAACAAGAACTAGTATAATATGAAAGATAAATATGATTTCTGGAACCTAGATCAATCTCAATATAAGCCTGAAGAGTTAGCTGAGTTGTGCGAACAGTGTTATAGTTATGAATTTGTTGATAATCACGAGTATTGGAAAGAAGGCATTAAAAAAATGAATGGAGATATATTAGATTCATTAACTATAAATTATTCTTTTGATACTAAATTATGGCAAGATATAACATTTAATCAATTTTGTAAAGATATTATTACGGCTTTTAAAAAAAATATTATAGAAAGAGGACAGTTATCCCGCTCTGATGTTACAGAAATATCAATTAATATGTGCCAAGAATGGGGTACAAAAATGTTACAAAAACAACAAGAAAAATTGTTACAACAATCAGCTATTTCTATTTTAATGGACAATGTAAAAACATTTGTAGCTAAAAAAAGATAATGCTGTTTGTACCTAATATAAAAAAATTACAAGATTTTTCTATAGGTGATGTTGGAATTGCTGATACTATTGCAGCAGTTCAAATAGCACCTATAGCTGCATCTATATTAGGCAGCGATGATAAAGCAACATTTGAAAAGATTTCAGTTCCCGATAAAAGCAGCGGTTTACATGCTGCTGAACGCACAATTATACAAACACAACTAGAAACAGTTAATGCCTGGATTGAATTAGCTAAAATTAAGTTGGAATTAATGGCACAAATGCAATATATGACCGCTGTTTTTAATGGTGGTCCTAATCCAGAAAACAATCCAACCTCATTCTTATTCATATACAATCAATTAAAACCAGAATTAGATAAATATAAAACAGGTTTTGAACCAGATTCTCAAACAGGTTCTAATACTACAGTACCAGTTAAACCTAAAACATTATATTTAGGCACATGGCAATCTGATAAAGGCTCTAATTGGACACCAACTACAGGTAGTGCTAGAGATGGAGAATTTTCGATAGGGCAATGGCCACAATGGCGCGATAAAAGTGCATATATTAATCAACAAACAGACCGTTTAAATGCAAAAATATCACCACTCCCAGAAAGTTTGAAAAAAATTGTTAGAACTGCAAGAAGTGAAGATTGGGATCAAGAATGGAATGAATTAGAAGAACAAAATCAATTAAAACGTGATTTTAGCAGTCAAATTGGTGCTGAAGGCTTGTATTATTGGTTTCAAACTGTAACTACTAATTATTTAGGTCAAAGTATAGAAATAGATCCAGAAAGTGATTATAAATACGTTTTAGACATTACTGGAAGTGATATTAAAACACTTAGATTAACTGCAACTTTACAAAATGATCCTTCTAATGCTGTTGGTAGTCAGTTGAAATTTCCATTAGTATTCCTCGGTGGTCAAAAGAAAGTACCAACAATTATTGCATTTATAAATCGTGTTTTACCAGTAATAATTGAAAAATTAGTGCCAGTTTTAGATAAAATTAAAAAGTTATTTGAAGGTCCAACTGAATTTATTGGTAATATACTTTTAACTAAACTATCAAATAATTTTCAATTTTTAGATCCTAGTTTAAAAGATAGACCTCGTTTTGATAATGAACGTGAAAAATATTGGTCTGATCAGCAACATGTTTTAGATGGTACTGCTAGTTTGAGTGCTGGACTATTAAGTATTACATTAGGCTTAAAAGAAGGTTTGCCGTTTTTTAAAGTAGGTAAAGAAAAGACAACTGAACCACCACAAGCAACATTTCAAATGATTGCTAATTTAGCTGCATTACCACTAAATTTACTAAAAGGTGTTTTTGATTTTTTTGTTAGTATTGTTGAAAAAGTATTAACAATATTTCAAATACCAGGACTAGTTATAGATTTATTGACATTTGATTGGTTAAAAGACTTAATGAAACCAGAAAAATTCTTAGAATACTTAGGTGCTGTTGATGGAGACTTAACTAAAATACCAATGTTTAATATACCATCAGCTGGTAATTTAGCACTAGTACCAGAAGTAATTAATGGTTTTTTAAAGATGTTGATTTCTTTTTTTAATGCATTGATTAGTATTGTTAATTCAATTATTGGTGACGACCTAATTCCAATTCTTCCCATCCCTTAATCAAGGTTTGCTCATTTTTATCTATATGATGTAAATCTTTATGATTGAATGCTAAAGTAATATGAAAATGGCGTTGTTTAAGACCTAAATCATTTCTTAACTTATCCAATTGTTTAGACTTACAAATAATATAATAGGTATAAGACAAGTCTTTAGTAATTCCACCAATACCTAGTAATTCTAAATCGGTAATATCTGCCTTTATTTTGAGTAGTTCTGGACAATGTTTGCATTCCATACTATTGAATACGGTAACATGATAAATACCATGGTCACGTTCTAATTTTTTAATAATATCATCATTATAACAACGTTCTGAGTATTTTAACCAGCTGTTTGCCCATTTAATATTATTTCTACATTTATCTGATACATTTAAAACCATATAATCTTGGCCTATACTATCAGTTATTGGTTCTATTTTAAAGCTTGGAATCATTTCTTTTTTCTTTTTATTGTTGTATTTTTTTCGTTTTCTCTATCACTTTGAGTTTGTACATATATCTTGTTTTTACTATATTGACTACTAAATGGAATCAATCCAGTTACTCTTTGTATTGAATCTAATGAAGTTAAATAGTTTTTAATGTTGTTACTATTTGGTATCTGGTTTTTAAATATAAATGTAACTGTATTCATTTCCATGCCTTTTAAAACTATTTTGATAGATTTCCAAAAATGAGTTGGTCGTTTAACCTTATTAGGATCATTTTTATCAATAAGACAACCAGTTGCAATCCATAGAGAATCGTATTCAACACTTAGTTCTCTAACATAATTTTCAACCTCTTTCCATAGGCCTCTGTTTAAAGAATTCCATTGTGGTGCAATATTTGTATACACCATAACATCTTCCATTGCATCTGTACTAAATTGCATGTCTCTAGCAGGTACTAAATGTCCACGATCATACGGCGCCGAATAATCATCGTCACTACCTTGTGCGCTTGATGATACTTGTCGATCTTTAGTAAAAGGTGTTCTTTCTACCAATTTATCTCTATTTCTTTTAGTATAAAAATAAACTGTCATTACAGGAACTTTAGATACTGGATCAAACCAAGTTGTATACCATTGATGTTTAATAATTAACAAAGCACTGCTATCAGTCTTAATAAAAGCTGAAAAGAGTACTAGAATTGTTGATAAGGTTAATAATTTTTTCATATCAACAAATATAATAATTTTTTGTGATATATAAAATATGAAATGTCACTTTTTAATAATTATTTTATGCTTGTATAAGCCTATTAAATAGCACTAATGTAATACCAGATTCTATAGGAATTTTTGTTAAAGATTCAATTAAAAGAGAGTCTTTTGAATAATATTTATTACATTATGTTGTTGATAAAAATATAGATACTTTACAAATATGGATATCAGATTGGGTTCTATTTGAAAATATAAATACTGAAACTGTAATGTCCTTAAAATGGTATGGACGAGAACTATTTTTATAAATTTATTACAGCTGATCGACTGGATTTTTGGCAAATAATGGCTAATGATGATAAAACTAGTTGGAGGTTAATAACCATTACTAAAATATTAGTTGCTTGTATAACGTTTACATTTAATTCTGATAGTAAGCTGGTTGATTGAATTCAAGTTGAATATATCACAATAAAAAGCCAGATTAAATAATTAATCTGGCTTATTTTTTCAAGTCACTCCGATATTCCAAACCAATTGCCTCGGTTTTCAGGGCTTCTGGATTCGAACCAGAATCGTCTTTTTTTTCAACAAAGTAAATTTTTAATTTTGCTGTATGTGACTTTATCAGAAGACATTTAACTGTTATTATTTAGGAAATAATTGTTTTAAAATTTTGCGGTTAGTCTTCTTATCAGATGTGGATAGGGAGTCGAACCCTTTAAGTTTCCTCGGACCGCCGACAGGACCTTTTAGCATAAAGTAATTTTATTTTTTGCTGTATCACATCTTATCAGATTAGAGTTTTTTTTTACATTCTACTGCTCTATCCAATTGAGCTATTCCGTCATTATTAATCCAAAATGTGACAGAAACAGGACTCGAACCTGTAACCAATAGATTCTATTGTATACATATTTGCTGTTACTAATCTTATCAGATTTCTGTTGTTTTCAAATCAAAATTGAATTTTTTAAAAAGTTGCTGTAAGAAATCTTAAATTTATTTGTAAAAGAACGTTTTCTTTATTTATATAATATATTACAATTATACATTTTTGTTTTGATATATAAAAATTAAATTTGAATCATATTTAATACCTCTTGATCCATTGCTGCATCAAATAATTCAGACGCTGTTTTAATTTTTTGAGTTAAGAATGATACTGTGCTAGCACTATAACCAGAAAAATAGAATACGTTTTTAACATCTCCATAAGTTTCAAACTTACTACCACTACCTTTGCCATAATAATTGTTTTGTAAATTCCATAATACAATTACAAAATTGTCAACATATTCATCACTAAAACCAACCGAACGTAGTGTTCTTAATGCTTGGTCAACATTTGTTCTACCTAGCTGTGTAGGATTAAATTCTGAATCAGATATACATAAAATACCTTTAGGAAATTCTGATTCTGGTACACCTTGTTGTTTGATTTGACATAATAAACTAATTACAGATTGAAAATTTGTACTACCAACGCAAGATGAAGGATCATTATACCAACATTGAATTGGACTATTACCAATCCATTGATGCATTTTAGCATTAGAATTAAATTCAATCCAACTATTACTAAATTTACCAGTTAAAAATTGACTAAAATACAGAGCTAATGCTTTACCAATATCATAACATGTCATACTTGAACCAGGTGCTTGAGAACCCATACTACCACTAGTATCACGTACAACAATTAACTCTGTTTGTGTGCTTTCGCCACTCTTAACTTTATTTACAGCTGTTAAGAATTGTTTATTAATAGTTTCAGCTTTATAACTTTCTAATTGAAGTAATCTTTTAGGTAATTTATCAAAAAGTTCGTGTACAAAACCAGTCCATTTGGCTTCAGTTTCTGGTTTTGTAATCCATTTTGTATAAGATTGTTCTAATCCACTGTTTTTTAACCATTTAGAACGAGTTAGCAGCTTTAACGCTCGACCATGAATAGATGCAAAATCTATTTTATCATATTGACGTTTTGATATTAGCTGTTGCCATTGATGAGCTGTTCCACTAGATTTTAGCAAACGATATGCTTTATAAGTTTTAGCATCACCTTCTTTGTTACCAAAAATCTGCGAACAAATCCATTTTGCGATTAAGGTATCAGCCTGACTTTCAACTGTTTTACAAGCAGATTTAGCTTTAATTTGTGGTAAATATTTTTTTAACAGCTCTCTAGTTTTGTCATTTTCTAAACCAGATAAAATCAAGTTACTAAATTTAGACCAATTTAGTTTACGATCATTCCAACCATTATAAATAAGATCATATTGCAACATAACAATAATATCTTTCCAAGAACCAGCTGCTATAAATAATTGTATGTTATTCCAAAATAAGGTTTCATCTTTTAAATGTAACCAAATCATACGCATAATACCTTCATGTTTCATCTCGGCTCCTTTTTGTGGAGTTTCGGTTTTAGAACCATCAAAAAATTGTACTTGACGAGAAATCATTCGCAAATAGAATGTAAATAATACTGATGTTGTTTTATTTTTAGCCCATAAGGTTTCACAATCTTGACTAATTTCAGCAAAAGATCGAGCTGCTTTATAACTACCAATTTTACCAAACTGGTCAATAAAAGGATTTCCAGTTGTACTGTATTTTAACGCACCATTACCAGATACAGTTTCAGCTGAAGTTTTTAAACCTGCTTGAATAAACGGATTAGAATTATCAGATGTTGCAACTTTTTTAGTTGGTACATCGAATAGAGATTGTTTTTTAGATGTAAACATAAATTTAATTTTGATTTGTTTTACAATTATACTGTTTATTTAATAAGTTTAAAAATAATTTAGATTATTTTAATTTTTATTTATTAATTTATAAAAACTATTAATCTTTATTTAATTCTTCTATTTTAATTCTAATTTCATTTGGTAATTGATTAATAAATTCTAAAATTTTTATTGATGCATATTCTTCTAGCATTTCTCTCATTATTTTTTTCTCATAATCATACTGTGGTTTTCCATTACCGGCACCAATTAATCTTAAATTAATAGCACCATTTGGCATATATTTATTTCTTATTTCTTCAGCAGTCGTTTTTAATGAGTTTAAAAATTTTTATTGAAATTTATTGGAATATAATCAAAAACTAACTTTTCCATTTTATATTTTTATAAGATAAAACAATAGAATCAAATAAAAAATCTATTTTAACTCTATCTAATCCATTATTGATAATTTCTGTTAAATTTTTATCTTTTATGGACTATATGCACCATAAGTTGAATTTTTAACAATTTTCATACTTATAGAATCACTGTTTTTACTTTTATTTGTTTCTTTTTAAATAAAAAATTATCCAATTTATCATTTTTATGATTCAATTTTTCTTAATTAATTAAATCAAAAAAAAACAAAATTTAACTATTATTAATAGTCCATAACACTATTTCTTGTTTTTGATTTATTTTATCTATCGTTTTTACATTAATAACTTTAAATTACGACATTTTAACTCTTTTCCGTTTGGGGGAAAAGATCCTTATTTCTAAGCATTATAATGCTATCAAATCTACTCATAACATATTCTCTTATCTCATCTGTTATTCACAAGCCCTAATTTGTGTCAGGAGATTCAAACTCCATCCCAATTTGTAAGTGCATCTAAAGAGCATTGGATGCTTCCTTTTTTATGAGTTGTAGTGTTTAGAACTACTTAGATAATCAAAATTTTAAAGAACTGTATTATTAAAAAAAAAAAATAAACTTTTTACTCTACCAAAAAGTTTTAAAAAGATATTCCCAGCATTAACTTGCTATCACTAGCAAGATTCTATCTTCTTGTAAAAGCTGTGGATTGCTACTTTACAAGACATTCAACCATTTTATAAAATGGCGAATTCTACCGCCTCTATGTTAAGTTAATGGTAAACTTAATCACAATGTAAATATAACTTATTTTTATATACGATTAACAATTTTAACATTTTAATTATATAAGTTATTAATTATTAATAAGATATTTTTTATCTAAATTATAATTATTCTTTTTTTCTTTCTAATTTAAACGCTTTAGTTGTTGTCATTACAGGTAAATAATCCGTGTGTTCAACATGTTGTTTTACTTTAATTTGACCAGTATGAATTGTTCCAATAAGATCAATACTAGTTATTTTATCACGTTCTGACCATCCCATATCTAGTTCAATTAATTTTTTAGCAATGATATAATTTATATCCTCATTGCAAATATGACCTAAAAAAATTTTTTTGCCACTTTCTGTCCATTTATTGAAATCAAACCAAGCTAATTCTTGACGGCTTATTTCGTGTTGTGCATAATTTATTAGATCACCAGCATGATTTTTAATAAAATATGGGTATTTGTTGTCTTCTTCTCCTTGTTTTTTTCCATATCTATAATTAATATGATCTAAAATTGCCAAAAAACTAGAATCTTGATCTTCGGCTGTAATTTGAATTAGGTCTCCAGAATGGACCGTTTGATGTATAGATTTGTGGTTAAGTACAATTGCTTTTTTAATCATAGAAATATGTAAACAATTATACGTATTCTTGTTAATATATAAAAAATAATGCTAAATAAAGATCAATATTTTAAAATTATTGAAAGATTTGGTCCATTACTAGATCAATTAGTGTGGTGTCATTTTCCAATTACTGGAGATCCTGTTCAATGTCGAGTTATCAGAGAAGAGAGAGATCGTTGTTTATTAGCATTTGATGAAGATGCTGATCTTTTTGGTTGTCCATCTTTTTGGCTGAAAAAAAAACATATAATTGGTAAAGTTAATAATGGATAGTTTAATTGAACAAACAAATGAAATACCAGAAATGTGGAGATTACGTCATAAACACGATAAGTCTATACCAGCTGGATTTAATTATACTGATAATTTGTTAAAAGTTAGTATGTCGCCAGTAATGTATGGCAATCCGACCCTGTTTGATTTTTTGGATAAATTAAATAGCATGACAGTATCAATGGTAGAAACAGTATTACCTGTTCGTAATATTTTTTATTGGTCTCATAGTCCATATTATAATGGCCATACTAAATAAACTTTTCTATTTCTTTTAAATATAAAAAATATGTACAAACCTTCGATTAGAATCTGTGTATATAAAGGCTGGCTCGTTTTAACATTACTTCAAAATGGACCTAAACTGCGTAAAGTTGCTGCTGGTACTATTATCCAATCATTTTTTGCTAAAGATGTTGAAATGAGTCCAGAAGCGGCCGTTTTTTTATCAGATAAATTATTAAATAAAAAAGAAGAGGGTGCTGGTATTGAATTTATGTCTAAATCTAGTATTTTTTGGGCAATGTCTGAAAAAGGTATTATTATACCTCCAAGTGAACCAATTAATGTTTATCAACTACCTCTACATACAGTGTGTAATAATACAATAGATCCTCAGCTACAAACAAATATAGATAAACAACAAAATTTAAGTAATGTCACAACTTAATGCTAACACACCATATATTGAAGCTTTCTTACGTAAAGAAGTTAGTGGGCTTAGATACTAATACTGTTGGTTTTATATTTGGATTAAAATCTATTATTGGACTACCACTTCTATTTCATTTTCAAACAGTTTTTGGTGCTACTATATGGAACTTACCAATATCTGCATTTTGTCATACAACTGATTATGATAGATTAGATAACAATGAACAAACACGACTGCAACTGCTAGAAACGTGGGATTGTCAGTCGAGTGCTATATCGGTTTTATCTTTTAAATTTTTATATAGAAAACGTGTTGATGTTTGGTGCCGAGATGGGAAGTGGCGCAGTGGTATTTATTTGTTTACTGCTGATGATTATGAAACAGATCCAAACTCTGTAGCAGTTGGTTATAGTGAAGATTTAGATAGTAAATGTTTTCATTTTATTCAACTAGATTGTGGTAATTTTTGTGTCCAACCAAATAATTTGTTGCGTTGGCACAATCCAGATCATATTAAACCGTATGATAAATCAAATCCTCCTAAAATAAAATTAGTTAATTTACCAATGTCGAGTGAAGATATTGATATGACATTTGCTAGTAGTCCATATTTCTTTTATCGACCAGACAACAAATAATTTATTCTATTTTAAAACATTCTATTTTTATTTGATATATAGTAATGAGACAAATAACAGTCTCAGTAAAAACTAAATAATAAGTAAAAATGAAAGAAACAAAATCTTCAAGTGCGGTTATTCAACCGACTTTAATTCCAACACAATTAGGAATTAACTGTGTAAAAACAACATTTTCAAACAAACCAAGACCTTTTATTGATTGGACAATAACTTTTACACAAAAAGAACAAAAAACAGAAAAACATGTAAAAATTGAAGAATATTTATTAGATCCATCAATAGATCAATCCATTTGTGCATGGGCTGATCATCAATTTCAATCTTTATCAGAATTAGTTTATAAACATTATGTACAATATGCTAATTTAATTACACCATCATTTAATTTAACTAATCTAATAACTTATAATGAAGCACGTGTTGGTTTTATTGTTAAAAAAATAAAAGAGCTAATAAACGGTAAAGGAATAGATTCGACTTATTGCATTATTTTAAACAAAAGTACATACAATCAAGAGTTTATTAATGATATTGTTAATAAATTAATTAAAGCAGAAATAAATACAAGTAGTGTTGTAATTGTAAATAATCAATCTATTCAAAATGAAGATATAATTATATCTAGATTAAATAAGCCAGAATTTAAAAATGATGTTTCAGGCCATTATTTGTTTTATAATAATGAAAGATTTACAATAAAATATATTGGAACATCTATTCAAAATATACCTGATTCATATATTATTAGAAAATCAGCGTTTAAAAAAGATTTAGCATGTTTTAAAAATCTACAATCAGATACAGAATTATTTGATCCAATTTATGAAAATCTTACAACATTTGAATTTTTAACACACGGCGAATATTTATCAAGAAATCTCAATTTTAATGGAACTAGATTAGAAGGAGAGTTAAAAGAAACAGCTGATATTATAACATCACAATTAACCCATTTTAATTATGATTCTAATTATGAATATTGTAATATAGAATTTAATTTAAATGTTAATCATAATTTAGTAATTGAACCAATAGCATCATTTAAAAAATGGTTTGATAGCAACACTCAATTTTATATAGAGTGTTCAAAACATGTAAAAAATGGAGATATTTATGCAAAATGCGCATTTGAAGTATCTTTAGCAACCGAATTTAAAAACATAGAACAAGAATTATTTAAAGATTTATTTAATACTGATATTATTTCTACTAAAATTAAAAAACTAGTTTTAAATTTTAAAATATTAAAAACGGATTTTAAATATTTTGAAAGCTCGCAAAAATAAAACCAGCCAAAAATTACACTATTGACGTCATTAAAAATGGCGATATTATGCTAATTTCCGATGATAATATTAGTAAGATTGAACGAGAAAAATTATATCAAATGTTAGATTTAAATATTAAGCAATTTGAATATTCTAATTGTATAAATCATATCTATTTTGAAAATGGATGTGTATATACACATACTGGAAAACCGGCGCCAGAATACAGTGAAACAAATAGTATAAAAATGTCAGATTTTTTGAAAATAAATCCACTACAATGGACCAAACAAGAATTAATGGACAATAAATGCATATTAATTAACGATATGGATAATATAAAATTTATGCAAAAGTTGCATGATATTAGTGATAATTTACCTGTCCATTTAGATTCATCAGATAAATATGTTATGTACACAAAAACTAAATGGATTTCTGTGCCTAATAATATACTAGTTTCTGTACCGGTTGTTAAAATAGAAAATATTTTGTTATAAATTTCTAAACTTTACAAATAATTTGTAATATTGTTATTATAAAGTTGGTACAAGATAAAAAGATTCCCAATAAAAACTGAGATATAGTACTGGGACTCAGTCTTTTTAATATATAAAAATATTGCGATGTAGAGGAGTTTGGTCGTCCTCGAATGGCTCATAACCATTAGATCATCGGTTCGAATCCGGTCATCGCTACAAAATGAGTTTTTAAACTCAATATATAAATAGTAAAAGTAAACCCAATAAATGCTAAGATATAGAACTGGGACTTAGCACTTTTAATAAATTAGAATAATATGTTAGTAATAAATAAACATAACTTTGGATTTAATTTTTGGTTTAGTAAACCAAACTTGAGTTCATGATGTTTTTTTATTAAGATAAAATAATTTAACCAATCAAAAACCTCAAGTTTAACTAACTTGAGGTTTTTTAGTTTTGTGACAGTCGAATAGAGGTTTGTTCGCTGGTCTGAAAAACCAGAGGTGCAGGTTCGATACCTGCCTGTCACACTAAATAGACGACTTTGATTGTAATTGGTAACAGATTGGTCTCCAAAACCAAGGATCTAGGTTCGAGTCCTAGAAGTCGTGCAAGTAAGAATGACTCAATAGCTTAAATGGTAGAGCACCGTACTTTTAATACGGGTTATCTAAGTTCAAATCTTGGTTGGGTCACTAAAAGAATCTGTAGCTCAGTTGATAAAGCACTCCGCTGTTAACGGATAGGTCATTGGTTTGAATCCAATCAGATTCGCTTTTATATGTCAATAGTGGCTCAAGTGGACGAAGAGACTTGGTTGTGGCCAAGCTGAGATTATATCAAACATCATCAGTTCGAATCCGATCTATTGACCAACCCATTTCTAATTATATAGATTAATTTATATAATTGACCTATGCCAGAATTAGCTGAACTACATTTAATGTCAGAATACATTCAAAAGTATGTTAATTTAGAAATCGATAAAATTGAACAAGTTGGTGATTGTAAAGTAAAATTTGACCAAAAATTATATAAACCATCTAGATTAATAAATGCCACTAGTCGAGGTAAAGAACTAAAACTAGATTTTAATTGCTCTTCAATTTTATGTACAATGGGTATGAGCGGTAATTGGAGTAGTAACATACAAAAACATTCTAGACTAATTATCTATTTTAAAAGAGGTCAAATATTAACACTAACAGATCCGCGCAGATTTGCAAAATGGAAATGGTCAATAAATTGGTCACCTAATCGAAGTCCAGATCCATTAAAAGAATCGATTCAATGGAAACAAGATTTTAAAGACAAACTGTCTAAATTAAAAAAGGATAAATGTTTAGCTGAAATCTTAATGGACCAAAGTTGGTGTAATGGTATTGGTAACTATTTACGTGCAGAAATTTTATATCGATCAGATTTAAACCCATTTAGTTCAGTTAAGAGTCTAAAAAAGAGCGAATTAGAACTTTTATTTAAAACTGTTGCAGAAACATGTGAACAAAGTTTAATAATTGGTGGTGGTCAATTCTTAACATTTAAAAATCCAAATGGTCAAACTAGTTATATAAATAAGTTTAAAGATTGGTTACAATGTTATTCACAACCTAACATGTCTGTAATTGATATAAAAGGTAGAAAACTATGGTACAACTCAAAATGGAATAACGAATGAAAATAGATTTAAAAGATCCACGGATAAAAGCTTTAGTTGTATCAATTAAAGAAAAATGCAAGACTCATAATATATCATTTATATTAGAGCCAAAGAAAAAAATACTATTGGGTACAGCACGTATTTCTGGTTATTTTGATAATATTTCTAGAGAATTATGTGTTGCAGCTAACAGTCCATTGGCTTTAGAAGTGCTTATTCATGAATCTTGTCATTTAGATCAATGGGCTAGTAGTTGTCAAGAATGGATTGATCTTGATTTTGAATGGCGAACAACTGTTATTGAAAGTCATTATCTATTCGATCTTTGGTTATCAGGTGCTGTTGATATTAAACAAGATATATTAGACAAACTTGTTAAAAGGATTATGGATAACGAACGTGATTGTGAACGTCGTAGTGTAGCTAAAATACAAAAATGGAAATTACTAGACTTAATTGATTTAGATCAATATTGTAGACGCGCAAATTCTTATATTTTAGGCTATCAATTAGTACAAAAGAATAGAAAATGGTTTCAAAAGTCACCATATTTGGTCGATTCTGTTTGGCAAATTTGTGCTAGAAGAATTGTATCTGGATATAAAATGAGCACTATTGTAGAAAAAAGAATGCAAAAAGAATGTTTTTAATATGGAATTTGAGCAACAGATAGAAAATCTAAAAATAATAGTAGATCTGAAACCGAAATACTATTTAACATGGCAAAATAAAGAAAAAGGTAGAGATAAATTTGATTGTTATGAAAGAATTGAACTTAATCCTGAATATATTATTTATGTCAATAATTTTAATAAAAATTCTATTATAGAAAGTAATAATCCTCCATTTGAGATAATTAGACAAAAACATAAAATATGGCATTAATAAATATGAAAAAATTAATAAAAATAAAACACAAAAATCCAATAGATTGGATGGATCTTTTATAAATTAGAACAAGATATTTCTAATACAGAACAATCAGTTTTAGCTAAATCTTTGCATTTAAATAGTAAAAACTCTGAAGGATATAACAACTATTTAGAAAATCATGATGAAACCATTTTAATAGAAAACAAAAGTATTAGTTGATGCTTTAAAAGGATGTCCGGATGAAATTAAACATATTTATAACTTCTTTTTACATTCAAGTGAAACCAAATTAGGACACAAACTCAATTAGAATCAACTAGTTAGAGCATTGTTAATAACTTTTATGGTTTCGAAATGAATAATTTAGTATATTTACATATCAAATATATTTTATATGGAACGTATTCATACAATAGTAAATGAAAGTATCGATGGAGGTACATATACTGACACAACATTAAAACTTCATACTCATTGGTTGGCAATCGCAGGTACAACACCAACAATTAATGGTGTTGTTAATAATTGGTGTCACATACAAGAAGATCGAGCGATTGATCCAACTAAAACGAGAATGGTTGGACCTTTTATGTTTCGTTATTAAAATTATAAACTCTCAAAAACAATATAAATGGCAAGGACAAAGAAACATTCTCATCCAATTGAAATAGATTGGCGACTAAAAAAGATAAAAGATGGATTTAATATTCAGATTAAAGATCCATATTTAGGCATATTTTGGATTACAAAAAAACAACACAATCAGGCATTAGTATTCCAATCAAGTATTGACGCTGCTTATTGGATTAAAGTCTCTTATCCGTATAGTTTTCAAAATCAAGCAGAAACTGTTTAATTGTAATTTTAATATGATTTTTAAATAAAATTCTTATATTTACAACAATTAAATCTAATATAAAAATACATTGTCATTTAAGCATTAATTTAATATAAAATTAGATAGTGAATCTAAACTAAAAACTTAATGTTTAATATATAATTAGTGATAACACGTACTAAAAATCAAATTTGGAATTGGCGAGGTGACTTAGAGCTACATTGGAAGCCACAATTCCAATTAAATTGGTCTTCAATTAAAGAAGCTAATGGTGATATTGCGCTTGTTCCTCGTTTCAGTTTAAAACAGAGTGAAATATTTCCAGATATTCCAACTAATACTAATTTAAAACCAACTGAAGATATTATATTAAAGGCAATTCAGTGGGGCATGATCTTAGAAATTGATTATAAAGGTGAAGAAGACGATTCATTTTCTGGTCATAATAGAGCCATATATCCGATGGTATACGGATTTTCACAACAAGGCAAACCATTAATTAGAGGTTTTCACTTAAATGGTTGGTCGGTTAGTGAAGGTGGCAAGACCGAAAAAGTATGGCGAATGTTTAGATTTGATCGAATCTTAAATATTGTATTTAGCGGTGCTTTTTTTAGAATTGCACCAGAAGGATATAATGCTTTAGATAAAGGTATTTATGATCGTGTTGCAATGGCTGATTTAGATGACATTAGAAACTTGCAACAACGTTTAGTAAATAAAAGTTTGGTAGATACTATAGACAATTTAAACCTAAAAGGAGTTAAAGAAGTTAATGCTAAGGACATGTTATTTAGTGTTCAGTTAGACAATTTATATCAAGGTGGTGTCTTACAGAAAAAAGATGCTAAAAATATTAGAATTTGTGTTTGTAAACCACTTAATCCAAAAAGTGAATGGATATTCCTAGTTGGCGTACATATTAAAAAAGGTCAAGTGTTTAAATTAAAAACTGACAAAAAATTTACTGGTACATATACAGCATTTGCTAATTATATGCTGAATGAATTAGAAACAAGATTTAAATCAGCTGAGCTATACAAACAAAAAGAATTTAAATTAGTTTTGTATGTAGATGCAAATTAACTAGCGAGTTTTATTAATCATAAATGTAACTCTGCTCATTTTATCTACTGTCTGTTCAACTTCTTCTACCATTTTTTTACCTAATTCCATAAACATATCACTATTAACAGTAGCTTCACCGACATACGTAATTTGGCTAAAACCAAGTATTTGAGCCATTTCAATATATGACCAACCTGTAATCCATTTTAGGACTAAAGGATCACCAAATAATGCTTCTTCTGGTATATGTGCATATACTTCTAAGATTAAATTACCACTAATACTAGTTAATACTTCAAACCTTTTTGAATTAGGATCAAAACTAAATTTAATTGTATTTTTACTGTATGTAGCTAATGCATCTGCCAATCCATTTAACACTGTTAACGATTGAGACCATTCTGATATATTAACCGATGCAACAAATGGTTGCGATGTTGTGCCAAAACTAACTGAATTGCGAGGTAATAAGAATCCAATGTTTTGCATATCTGAATAATTAACCAAATAAATCCATTTAATAGATTCAATTTCATCTGGTAAATAAAAGAATCGAGAATCGGTTGACTTATTCTTCCACATACTCATTAAATCTACATAATAATAAGTCTTTTGTAAGGCATATTTGTAATGGCGATAGAACCATCTAGTTGCCTTTTGAGTTGCAATTCTCCTGATTGCGTCAAGAGGTAATACCTGCGGCAATGCACAATTTTTAGTTAAGTCTTGATTAACAAGATCAACCAGTTCTTCTAATCCTAATTTAGTGTCCATATATAGTTTATATATTGAACCTTAATAAAAGACAACTTTAACTTTTTTACCTAAGTCTTTACAGGTTTGAATGATATGTTTAGTGCCTGAAGATTTAGAATCCCAAAAAGCAATAAGTGCATCACATTCTGCTGCCATTTCCTTGTTTCTGATAAAACCAGCACTCTTACCAAGCTGCCAATTAGCCGGTTTAGATATAATAGGAACATTGAATTGTTTAGCCCATTTGTAACCTAATTGGTCTGCGCCTTTAGCCATACCACTAATTATAATTAAATCTTTTAAAGTGTATTTTTCTGCATATTGACTCATTACTAAACATAGTAAATCATAATCGGTAAAATCTCGGCCACCTGCAATACAAACTTTCATAAATATTTTATTCTATAAACTTTTAAAAGTTTTATGAATATAATAAGTAATGGATATTAGTAAATTTTCACTAGATCGAAATAAACAGAAACTGTCTGAACAAGAATTAAAAGTTTTAGATAAAATGTCGCCAGAAGCAATTAAAGAATTAATTGCTTTTCATGATAAACAATATAACTATTATAAAGCAGTAGAACAAGGACTTAAATTGGCCCTGAATTCAATATATGGAGCGTTTGGGAACAAACATTTTGTTTGTTCAACCACAGATATTTCATTTGCAATTACTGCAATGGGTCGCGATCTGATCCAATATATGGATAAAATTAATGAAACATATTGGTATGACCATTGGCATCATGATAGTGAACTACATCAAAAATTAGGTATTACTATTCAACCATCTCCAATTGATTCATCTTGGATTCATAGAGAATCTAAAACAGCATACGATGGAGAAGTTACAGATAATGATGTTATTGAAGGAGTGTACCAAAGAAAAGTACCAACTAGTCTATATTCTGATACTGATTCTTTATTTTTAGGTTTTATTCCAGGCATGAAGAGTTGCAATTGGCCAGAACAGAAAGAACAGTGGTTTATAGAAACTGTTGTTAAACAAAGAATTGAACCACTATTTAAAAAGAAACTAGATTCTTATGCTAAAAGATATGGTGTTAAAAATTTAGAAGATTTTGAAATGGAAAATATTAATGAATCTGTTCTATTCTTAGTCAAAAAATCATATATTAAACATACAATTTGGGAAGATGGTGTACAATATCAACGACTAAAAAACTTGGTACCAAAAAATGTATCATTAATTAAGAGAGGAACACCACCATTTGCTCGTGAAAAGGTATTTGAAATTATTAATTATATTTTTGATCATCATAAAGCAATTAAATTAAATCAAATATTAAAATTTGTAATTGATCAGCGTAAACAGTTTGAAATGGTTGATAATAAAGATCAAATTACAATGTCAACCACTTTAAATATGTATCTATCTCATAAGGTAATGATTGATGGGCTTTTAGTAGATGGTCCTGGAGTTGTAAATGATAAAGATAAATTACAATTTGGTAAATCTACGTATGTCACAGTAAAAGCATCTGGCTTGTATAATTATTTGTTGAATCAGCGTCCAGACTTAAAAGTAAAATATGAACAACTAGTAGCTGGAATGAAAGTAAAAATCTATCCGTGTAAAAGCGAATTAAATGATAAATTTGCATATCCATTAGGTGCATTTCCACATGAAATTGCACCAGAAATTGATTATGATACGCTGTTTGAAAAAACTGTATCAGCTCAAGTAAATATATTTATGCATGCTCTTGGCTTGCCTGAATTGAATAAAAGATTAAAAGTAGTAATGCCAATTTTTTAAACCTTATGACAGAACAATTTATTCAAAAATCTATTGATAGATGGTCTAAAGACTCTAATTTATATAGATTAGATATGCATGAATGGCAGGTTGAAATCAGTGTTTTACAAACGGCAATTGATTCTACATTGCAAAAACGATCTGAAGCTGTTGTTTGGCATCCAGATAGTAATACTAAAGTTAATACTGTTCATATTCTAACTGATAAATGTGATATTGTATTCAGAATGATTGATACGATGTGTGATGAGGTTCATTTTTTTACAATAACTGAACATGAAGAATGGTTAAACTCTTGTATACAGCGTATTATAAATGCTGCAGAAGATAATGATACAGCGTCATTACAGAGTTCTTTCTATATGGTAACAGTTGCAGGTGGTGAATTAAAATTATCTAATGAAGCTTTACCAGCTCTAAAAATAGACATGGAATTAAACTATGGTGTAGCAGTGTCTTCTAAATACCCAGAGTTGGTTTTATCTCTACTAGATGATCAACCGGGATTCTATGTATTGTATGGAGATACTGGTACCGGTAAAAAACATTTTATTAAATCAATTATACATTCAACAGCGTATGATAAAACTATTATTTACTTGCCTGGGTACTTATTGGCTGATTTAGCATCACATGATTTTATTAGTTTTTTATCTAGTCAAAGAGGTTCTATTCTGATTGTAGAAGATGCTGAGGATGTGTTAATGCACCGAAAAGATATACAATCAAATAGTATTGTTAATAATCTGCTTAACTTAACAATGGGACTCTTAGCTAATGAACTTGGAATTAAAGTGTTGGTATCTTGTAATTGTACATTAAATCAATTAGATAAGTTGTTACTCAGACCTGGTACAATCACATGGCAGCAAGAATTTAAAAAATTAGATAGTATTAATGCAACTAAACTTTCTAAAAGTTTGGATATAAATAAAGAATGGAAAATTAGTGCTAATTTGGCTGAAATATATGCAAATGATGTTGACAAATCACACGCTAGTACAAAAAAGAAGCCAAAACGTGTAGGTTTTAAAGCTGATGACAAAGACTAGAGGTATAGAATGGTTATTATGGAATGAAGTGCCAACAAACTTATCAACCGGTGAGTATTGGGAGCTTCTAACTGAACTAAAAGAACTTTATAAAAGTCAGTTTTTAACTACTAATCAAAATACGGCCCAATGGCTAAATGAGATTAAAGTTTTAAATAGTCAGTTAAAAGCTAGTGCTGAAAAGATCCAAATATTAGAAATAAGATTAAAAGAAATACAAGCCAAAATCGGTGGTAAGTTATCTTTAAAAGAACGCCTTTTTGGTCGATTTGACTTAAAAAAGAGAACACAGAGTAAGTAAAGAGACAATATATAAATCTATGGCATCGACAAATAAAAAATATAAGTCTATTAATGATCAAATTAGTCAACAAATCATTAATAATCAAAATACATTAGAAATCATTACTAAATTAGACCAATCCTTGCATAGTAATGATAGTTATGTAACCTTAAAAATTGTCGATCAAAGTGGTACTGAAACAATTGCTCAATTTCCAACTATTGGATTCTTAAAACAAGAACTAGATCGTATTTCTAAGTCTTTAAAAATATTACAAGGTATTGATGGTAATCCAGCATCTATTCAAATTGCTCAAAATTCATTTAAACGAATTATTACAGCAGATCTTAATATTGAACCTAAACAAATTGGTGGATTGAGTCCAGTATCTGTGTTTAAAACAAATCCTAATTGGATTTTTGATTCTTTTTTAAATCCAAAAATATCAATTGAAATTGATCTGACTGGTAAAATAGATCAAAGTATCAAAAGTATACAAAGCCGACGTTTTATTGTTGTTTTTGAGCAACAAGTATCACAGGATGCTAATGGTAATGATGTAGTGTCTTTAACGACATTAGGTGCTCAAAGAAAGTCCGAATTTGATCAATTATATAAAGGCCAATCTAATATAGACTTAGTTAGTTTTGTTACATGGTTAGAAAGTCCAGGACTAGTTAATAGAGTCGATGATACACTAATTGATGAAGATACATTTAAAATTGAACCAAACCGCTTACAATACCGAGGTTTATTTACTGTTGATTCAACACAAATAGATACAATTAATAAGAAATTTTGGTATGTTCTAGATACTTTGACTTATTTTGATGTTAGTGATCCATTATCGCCACCAAAACCAGTACAATTAAAAGTTGGTGACTTAGTTAATGTTAATCCAAATGTTGCTGGTGTTGTATCGACAACTGTATATAAAGTCTTAGAAATAAGTACAATTACATCTGAATTCAGAGTTCGATTTGAGTTATTATATGGCGAAGAACCAATTCCTACACGGTTAGCAGCATTGAGTATCTATTCAGCTACAGTGCCACAACGAAATGTTAGAATTAGTATTGGATTTGATGAACATTGTGTTGTATTTATTCGTCCATTTGATGATCAAAACAACTTGATTGGTAGAGAATGGTCTGCTGGTATTGGTTTTTGGACTAATGAATTAAAACTAGATACTCCTGCAGGTGAACAGTTTAGTGATTTTTATGTTAAAAAAGTATATGATTATGGACTAGTACTAGAAGACTTAGTACAGAAAAAAGTACCTAATTATTACGGACTGAAACCGAATGCACCATTACTAGATGCGGCTAATTTTAAAGTTGTTCAAACTAATCAACATTTAACAAATACAGTTGAGGCAGAGTTGATTAGAGACTTACATAACAATAAAAATACAATTCAATCCGAAATTAGTCAAATACAAGAAGCAGTTGATAAACAAAACAGAATTATAGAAACAACAGTATTTGATTCATCTGCAGATCGTAAAAGAGCCGAAGATGAATTAGCTGGACTACAAACAAGATTAAAAACAAAAACAGAGACCAAAGTATCAGTTGTACAAAATATTTTAGCTAGTCAAAAGAACTTAAATAAAATTAGTCCTGTATACAGCTTACGTGGATTTTGGCCAATGCCAGATCCAATTACAGATACTAGAACTCAACCACAAGAAGTTGTACAATTTGAAGTATGGTATAAAAGAACTAATAAATCAGGTGCTGAAAATCCAATTGCTACATTTCAAGACTTAACCAATTCAGCTGCTCGTTCATCTGCCAGCGCTAATACAACAGTTAATCAAAACTTATCGCAACCGCGTACTGTTAATGCATCTTTTTCAAATTGGGAAAAAATTAAAACAGATTCTCGTAAACGTGTTCAAGATCCAATTAGTGGGCAATGGAAATGGGTTATTGAAGATGTAGCAGATGCAGATACACCAAATATTAATCAATTAGATATTCCTATTAATCCAAGTGAAGTTATTCAATTTAAAATTAAAAGTTTATCAGAAGCCGGTTGGCCAGAAGCTCCAGTTGAATCTGAATTTTCTAATTTGATTGAAATATCATTTCCAGATGATTTAAATAATGTCTTATCAGATGATCAATTTATACTAAAAGAAGCAAGCGCTGATGAAATTAAAGTTAAATTTGACCGTGATTTGGAAGCCAGAGGTCTTAATCTTCATTTAAGTACTGCAGTTAGAGTTGAAGACAGTTACTATGCACACCGTGCTGAAGCAATTGCATCTGGTTTTAAAGATCAATCCGGTCGTATTATTAATTTGTATGAATACCTACAATCATTATTAAGTAAAATAGCGTCATTAGAAGAGCAAATAAATCGTAGTAAAGGAGTTCTTAATATTTATTTAGTTCAAGCCGGTCAACGCACAAAAGTATTCAATGGTAATTCTTTAGTATTTAATATTAACTTAGAAGATTATATGCAACGAACTAAAATTGGTTTGTTAAATAATCCAAAAGATGCGCCAAATACGCGCACTTACAGAAATGATGTTTATACAATCAGTGATTTTAGCTTACAGATAGTTAATTCAGCTAGTGACAGTCCTTTAGGTTTATTATCTAATCGTAATTATGGTCAAATTAATGGTGCTCAACCAGCACAATTTGCATATAAACAAGACAGTAGTGGTGCTACACCACAAGCAATATGGATTAATAGAGCTAATTCTGTATTAGGTATAGATCGTTCTGTATCGTTAAGTGCTGTTAATACAGATAGTCAAGGACCAAGAATATGCAGTCAAGATAATAATCAATGGTTGTGGTTACAAACAATAGATCTTGCTGGTAAAAATATTTATACAGATGTGTATGGTGAAAGTACTGAAACTAGTGAAAATCCAATAACATGGAGAGATAAAAATGATTTTCCAAATAGTGTTGGTATATCAAACAGACAAGTGTTATCGGCAGTAAATCCAGATCTTAATATTGGTATGTTACGATTTAAAACAGGAATTCAAGCAGCAGAAAATAATCCAGGTGGATCATTTTTAGATAACAGTGATGCAATTGGTACTCCACTACCATATAATTTTGATATAAGCGAGCTAAAAAGATGGAATGTTATTGTACCATCAGGAGCAAGAAACTATCCAAATTACGCATTTGATACTCGTTATGCTAGAAATGATATGGCAACATCAATACATCCAGTAATAAATGGATTTAGCGATATTACTGATACATCAGCCCAACAAACAAAATTAATCCAACCAGGCGATGCTAATGCTGTTACAATACCATTAAATATTTATTTTAGGCC
>Ga0116193_1000767_pt1 | contig 28708 bp, 26 predicted proteins | sample AD_UKC115_MetaG_FD_89892 | JGI IMG/M metagenome (GOLD analysis project Ga0116193, IMG submission 89892) | Active sludge microbial communities of municipal wastewater-treating anaerobic digesters from Hong Kong - AD_UKC115_MetaG | ecosystem: Engineered > Bioreactor > Anaerobic > Digestate... | reverse complement strand
TTTAGATAATCCAGCAATAGCTGAACTTTCCATTTCAAAATTAGTAATTTTGTATCCATTATGTCGAAAACTTTCAATTTTATCATTCAAATGACTATCATGCAAGTCCAGACGAAGAACGCGTCCTTGAGGTCCATAAAATCCATTGGCTGAAATAGTTACACCTTTCAGCATATCATTTTTACCAATTCTTTCAATTAATTCTTTATCATTGTCAACCACATAAGGAGAAGCTAATTTTGGATTCCAATCTACATGTTTTTTGAAAGCTTCTTCAAAATCCAGATCACAAACTTTATCTCTACCAGCATAAAAGCTTAAAAGTCCATCAAATCCTAACGATTTTTCCGAAATCAAAAAACTTCCCAATGGAATTTCGGGTTGCATTGCTCCTGAAGTACCAATGCGAACGATGTTCAATTGTCTGAATTCTGGTTTTTCAGTTCTTTTTTCCAAATCAATATTAGCAAGAGCATCCAACTCGTTCAAAACAATATCAATGTTATCGGTACCAATTCCAGTGGAAACCACCGTAATTCTTTTGGATTTGTAAGTACCTGTAATACTTTTAAATTCACGATTTGATACTGAACATTCTTGTGAATCAAAATAAGAAGCAACCGTAGCAACTCGTCCAGGATCACCAACCAATATTACATTGTCAGCCAACTGTTCAGGTTTGAGATGCAAGTGAAAAATGCTACCATCTTCATTGATAAGTAGCTCTGAAGGTGGAAAATATTTCATAATAATAAAAAAATTTAAAGTATTTGAATCTTAAATTTAGACTAACTTAATTGCCACAAATATAACCTTTTTTATTCAATTTTTGCTTTTTAATGGCTATTTAAGCTCTTTTTATAAAAAGTAATTGAAAAATATTTTTAAATGATTGAAATACAATAATTTAAGGTGTTATTCAAAATAAAAGAGTAGGGGAGGAGCACTTTTTAACAATCAAGTATAATTAAACAAATAAAATTATTATATAACGAAGATGAATTTATTAGATTAATAATCAAATAAATAAGGTAATAATGTTATAATCAAGGAAATATTTCAAGGTTATTAAGGTTAAATGTTTTTAATAAGGTTTTAAAGGCAAATTAAAAATAATAAATAATTTGATTCTCCGCAAAACTACCTATTATTAGAAATTATCTGATTAAAATACTGAATTTAGGGAAACTGCAGAACCTCGCTTCAAAAATAGAAAATAAAGAATATTTCACGCAGATAACCCCAGATAAAAAACGCAGATGAACACAGAAAAAAATACAGCGAAAATCAGCGAGAAACGGATAATCATTATAAATAATAAAATTATCAAAATTTTTTGCTTGTACAGGCGTGTACATTTGCCATTACAAATAAATAAAAAGTCCTGCTGTCGACCGATTGTATCGTGTGACATACTAATAAATGCAAGTTTAAAATAAAGCATCACATAAAAAAGGAGAAAGTTACTGAAATAAATTTTCTATATACTTTTCCTATAATTTATATTATGTCAAATAGAATAAATTAACTTTCATTTATCTGTTACTTCTAAGCGATTCATGAAAACAATTCTAATATTTTTACTCGGAAATCAAACAATCGTTTTACTTCATCTACTGAATTAACTTCACCATTGAAATCTTTCAGATATTCAATATAAGCATCACGAATAGCCAAAAAATTTGGATGATTCGCTAATGTTTTGAAAATTTCACTTGAAAAGACATTGGGTTTTTTACCTAAGCTTAAAGCTGTGAGGGCTTCAATAATTTTTTCAGCTTTCAGCTTCACCTGCATTTCATTCATAAATCAACGAATTTAAATTAATTTGTTGAATATCAAGTAATTATAATTTTATAGTTAGATGTAATTCTTCTAGTTGACTATTGTCTAAAGGTGCTGGCGCATTGATCATTACATCTCTTCCAGCATTATTTTTAGGGAAAGCAATACAATCACGAATAGAATCCAGTCCATTTAATAAAGCAACGAATCTGTCCAATCCAAAAGCCAAACCTCCATGTGGAGGAGCTCCGTATTGAAAAGCATTTAGTAAGAAACCAAATTGAGCTTGAGCTTTTTCTTCAGTGAAACCAAGCACTTTAAACATTTGATCTTGTAATTTACTGTCGTGAATACGAATAGAGCCGCCTCCCAATTCTACACCATTTATTACCAAATCATAAGCATTTGCTCTCACTGCTCCTGGATTAGTTTCTATCAACGGAATATCTTCCGGTTTTGGTGAGGTAAAAGGATGATGCATAGCCTTATAACGCTGTAATTCGTCATCCCATTCTAATAAAGGAAAATCTACTACCCATAAAGGAGCAAACACATTTTTATCACGAAAACCCAACCTCTCTCCCATTTCCAGACGTAATTCGCAAAGAGCTTTTTGTGTTTTCAATTCTTCGCCTGTCAAAATTAGGATAAGATCGCCTGGCTTTGCACCAAAACGGGAAGCAATTTTATTTAAATCATTATGATTGAAAAATTTATCAATAGAAGATTTAAAAGTTCCACCTTCTTCACATTTAATATAAATCAATCCTTTTGCTCCAATTTGAGGGCGTTTGACAAACTCTGTCAATTCATCAAGCTGCTTTCTGCTGTAATCCGCACAACCTGTGACACAAATTCCGCCAACATATTCAGCATTATCAAAAATAGAAAATTGATGTCCTTGAACAACGTCTTTCAATTCAACGAATGTCATTCCAAAACGAATATCCGGCTTATCAGAACCATACAGTTTCATAGCATCAGCCCATTTCATTCTTTGAAATGGTTGAATAAAATCAACATTTTTTAAGGTCTTAAAAAGATATTTGATCAGTCCTTCAAAAGTTTGCAACACATCTTCTTGCGTTACAAAAGACATCTCGCAATCTATTTGTGTAAATTCAGGCTGACGATCGGCTCGCAAATCTTCGTCGCGAAAGCATTTTACAATTTGAAAATATCGATCAAAACCTGCTACCATCAACAATTGTTTCAAAAGTTGTGGCGATTGCGGTAAGGCATAAAATTCTCCAGGATTCATACGTGATGGCACCACAAAATCTCGTGCTCCTTCTGGCGTAGAAGCAATTAATGCAGGTGTTTCTACTTCAATAAAACCCAACTGGTCAAGATAATGTCGAGTTTCGACGGTTAATTGATGACGTAATTCAAGGTTCTGTCGAATAATATTTCGTCGTAAATCCAAATATCTATATCTCATCCTTAAATCGTCGCCCCCATCCGTATTGTCTTCAATAGTAAAAGGAGGTATTTTTGATTCGTTCAATATATTTAATTCCTCGACCAGAATTTCGATTTCGCCCGTTGGAAGATTCAAATTTTTATTGCTTCGTTCTGCTATTTCTCCTGTTGCTTGAATAACAAATTCACGCCCCAATTCATTAGCTTTTTTCCAGAGATTTTCGTTAATTTGTTGATTGAAAACTAATTGTGTTATTCCGTATCGATCTCGAAGGTCAATAAAAACCATCCCCCCCATTTTTCGAATGCGTTGTACCCAGCCTGCCAAAGTCGTTTTTTGACCAACATTGGTAAGACGTAATTCACCGCAAGTATGTGTTCTGTACATTTTTATAATAATTTGTTAAAAAATTATCTCACCATCACATTTGGATTAATTTTTTTAATCAAACCTTTTAGTACGTCGCCAGGACCTAATTCTATAAATTCTGTAGCCCCATCATTAATCATGTTTTTAATGGTTTGTGTCCATCGAACAGGTGCAGTTAACTGAGCAATGAGATTTTGCTTGATATTTTCAGGATTGGTTTGAGGATAGGCATTTACGTTCTGATAAACCGGGCAGATAGGTGTAGAAAAAGAAGTTTGATTAATAGCTTGACTAAGTTCAATTCTGGCTGGTTCCATCAAAGGTGAATGAAAAGCTCCGCCAACACTAAGTTTCAGTGCGCGTTTAGCTCCTTTTTCTTTTAATAATTCACATGCTTTTTCTATTCCTCTTATTGTCCCTGAAATAACGATTTGTCCGGGGCAATTATAATTTGCAGGTACGACAATTTCATCTTTGATCGAATCGCAAACTTCTTCTACAATTTCGTCATTTAAACCAATGATGGCTGCCATAGTTGATTCTTCCATTTCACAAGCTTTTTGCATGGCTTGTGCACGTTTTGAAACCAGAATAAGTCCATCTTCAAAAGTCAATGCTTGAGCTGCCACAAGAGCTGAAAATTCACCTAATGAATGCCCCGCTACCATATCAGGGTTGAAATTTTCACCCAGAACAAAAGCTGAAATTACTGAATGCAAAAATACAGCTGGTTGAGTTACTTTGGTTTGCCGTAAATCTTCGTCAGTTCCTTCAAACATTAAATCAGTAATGCGAAATCCCAAAATTTCGTTTGCTTTTTCAAAATATTTTTTTGCTATCTCAGATTGCTCGTATAAATCCTTACCCATGCCTACAAATTGGGCTCCTTGACCAGGAAAAACGTATGCTTTCATTTTTGATAAATTTATAAACAGTTAATTATATTAATTCTTTAAAAAATCTTATTAAAAGATTTAAAAACGAAATATCAAGAAAGGTTTGGCAAAGTTAATAAAAAAGATATATGTAAACTTCAATGTGAAGATTTAACTATGAACAAATTAAAAAATAGATTTATAAATTATTGTTTTTCAGTTGTTTAGAAATTATAATAAATTGGATTTTTAATTTTTAATAAAAAACCCGTATTTTTGAGAGGTAAAACATTGAAGATATGGATTTAATTTTAAAATATTTTCCTCACCTCACTCCTACTCAAATTTCCCAATTTGAAGCACTTTACGGACTTTATTCTGATTGGAATCAAAAAATTAATGTCATTTCACGGAAAGATATAGAAAATTTATATGAACATCACGTGTTACATTCATTAGGGATTGCACAAGTGATTCATTTTCAAAAAGGAACTTCCATTCTGGATGTTGGTACAGGTGGCGGTTTTCCAGGAATTCCACTTGCTATTTTGTTTCCTGAGGTAAATTTTACCTTGATTGATTCAATTGGGAAAAAAATTAAAGTTGCTTCAGAAGTTTCAAAAGCAATTTTCCTTGAAAATACCGTTTTTAAACAAACAAGATTGGAAGAAGAAAAAGGTCAATATGATTTTATTGTGAGCCGTGCTGTAATGACAGTTAATGAATTAGTAAAACAAGGTAGCAAAAACATCTTAAAACGTCAAATAAATGCTCTTCCTAACGGTATTATTTGCTTGAAAGGTGGAGAAATTTCTAATGAAATTCGTAACTATAAAAACATTGCTGAAATTTTTTCACTTTCCAATTATTTCGAAGAAGAGTATTTTAAAACTAAAAAAATAATCTATATTCCTGTTTTTAAGTAAAATATTTTAACAAGTGAAAAATATGGAAATCAAAAAATTTGTTTTTAATCCTTTTGAAGAAAATACTTATATTGTCTCGGATGAAACCAAAGAAGCTATTGTCATTGATGCTGGCTGTTTGGATAAAAATGAGAAAAGATTATTAAAAGAATATATAATTGATAATCAACTAATTATAAAATACATTTTAAATACTCATTTGCATATTGATCATCAGTTTGGGAATCGTTTTTTACTTGAAAATTATTTTATTGCTCCTTTAGCTGGTAAAGAAGATGAATTTTTTTTGGACACTTTTAGAGAACAAACTCATTTTTTTGGGATTAAAGTAGAAGAGGAACCCGCTCCACTTGGTGGTTATTTAATTGATAATCAAAAAATAAATTTTGGAAATACTTCATTACAAGTTTTCCATGTGCCAGGCCATTCCCCAGGAAGTATGGCTTTTTATTTTGAAAATGAAAAGGCAATTTTTACGGGTGACGTACTTTTTAAAGGAACGATTGGAAGAAGCGATTTTGAAAAAGGAAATTTTGATGATCTAATTCATTCCATTACACAGCGTCTGCTTCCACTTCCTGACGAAACCATTGTCTATTCTGGACACGGACCTCTTACTACCATTGGAAATGAAAAAAAATATAATCCTTATCTACAAAATTATTGCTGATATAATTTATTTTCTATAATAAACTGATAAACAGCAGGATGAAGCCATTTGCTAACATCTTTCTGTTCTTTTAAAGCTTGACGGATAGCTGAAGAAGAAATATCATAATAAGGACTAGAAAGAAATTTCATTTGAGGGTATTTGGAAAGCAAATGAGAAGCATCGAAATTTTTCCTCGGATAAACCAGTACAGGATATTCTTTCAGAATTTTTTGATAATCTTTCCATTGATCGAAAATTAAAACGTTGTCGCTGCCGATCAGCAAATAAAATTCATTTTCTGGATATTTTTCAGAAAAAGCATGCAAACTGTTGATGGTATAAGACGGTTTAGGTAAAGAAAATTCCAAATCAGAAACTTTTAATTGGGGATGGTTTTGAATGGCTAATTCTACCATTTTTAAACGAATATTTTCATCAATTAATTCCGTATCCTCCTTTAAAGGATTATGAGGTGAAACAACAAACCAAACCTCGTCAACATATTGATTGTCAACCATATATTGAGCTAAATTTATATGACCCAAATGAACTGGATTGAAAGAACCAAAATATAAACCAATTTTTTTATTTGTATTTTTAGATTGAGTATTCATTAATTTCAAAAGTTATTTATTCAGAAAATCTCGAACGGTTTCTTCAATTTCCTTTTTTGCTTTTTCCAGATCATCATTAATGATAATTTTATCAAATTGTGGAGCAAAACTCATTTCATAAGCAGCTTTCTCTATTCTTTTCTGAATCATTTCATGCGTTTCTGTTCCTCTTTTGAGCAAACGTTCTTTTAATGCCTCCATGTTAGGTGGAGCAACGAAAATAGCTAAAGCCTGGTCACCAAATTGTCTTTTTATATTGAGTCCACCTTTTACGTCCACATCAAAAATAACATTTTTCCCTTTTTTGGTGATTCTATCTACTTCACTTCGTAAGGTTCCATAAAAACAATCAGGATAAACTTCTTCATATTCTAAAAATTCATTATTAGCAATTTTTTGTTTAAATTCTTCTGGAGACAAAAAATAATAATCAATTCCATCTTTTTCAGTTACACGAGGAGCCCTACTGGTGGCTGAAATGGAAAATTCAAGATTCAAGTTACTATTTAATAAATGATGAACTAACGTACTTTTTCCAGCGCCCGAAGGGGCTGATAATATAATTAATTTACCTGCCATTCGTACTGTTTTTTAAAATAAAATCAAAAGATTTTGAACAAAATTCTATTTCCTTTTTTAAATTATACCGAGAAACACAGAGAATTTTTCTTGCTCCTGTGCAGCCCAAGTGAAATTATAAATTCTCGTTTCCTCGTAACTCGTATTTCGAAACTCAATTTTAGAGGACATTCATTATCTGTTCTTTGATTTGTTCCAGTTCATCTTTCATTTTGACAACAATTTTTTGGATTTCGCTGTGATTTGCTTTTGCCCCCAACGTGTTTATTTCGCGTCCGATTTCTTGAGCAATAAATCCTAATTTTTTCCCTTGTGCCTGTTCTTCTTCCAATACCTGAATAAAATAGTTTAAATGATTTTGCAAACGAGCCTTTTCTTCATTGATATCGAGTTTTTCAATATAATAAATTAACTCCTGCTCCATTCTGTTTTTGTCGTAATCAATTTTATCTGAAATACTTTCCAGTCCTTCTTTCAGTTTCGCTTTGATTTTTTCAATTCTTTCAGTTTCATAAGAAGCAATTTCGCTCAATAATTGTTGAATATTATTTATTTTGTTATAAAACACATTTTCAATGGCTTTTCCTTCTTGCACCCGAAAAGCTACCAATTCATCAAAAGCTTGCTGCATCGCTTTTTTTACTGTTTGCCATTCTTCTTCATCCAACTCTGAAATATCTGTTTTTAAACTGTCGGGTAAACGAAGAAAAAGATCAAACCAATTGTTGGGAGGATTAATGCCTAAATATTCTGATAAGTTGTTGATTTGTTGATAATAACCTTCTATTATAGCCTGGTTAAATTGCGTTGCAGTTTCTTTGCCTATATTCTCAATAAACAAAGAAAAATCAATTTTTCCTCTTTCGAGTTTTCGAGAAATTTCATTTCTAATTTCCAATTCTTTTTCACGATACAAATTGGGAATTTTAATAGAAACATCGAGTTGCTTACTATTAAGCGATTTTACTTCTATTACAATTTTTTTGTTATTATATTCGCATGTAGCTTTTCCAAACCCAGTCATCGATTGTAACATAATCTTAATTTTTTTAAACTATTCGAGAAAAAAACTGAAATATCTTATAAACAAGTAAATTAATTAATTCGTTTTAATTACTTTAAAAATCAGCTTATTAGTTATTAAAATAATTAATATTTAAAAGTTCCTCTGCATTTTTAAGAGAAACTTCCGTAACATTTTCTCCACTCAACATTTGAGCAATTTCTTGAACTCTTTCTTCTTGTGTCAAAAGAGTAATATGTGTTTGAGCTTTTTCGCCCGATTCATCTTTATATACGCGATAATGATACTCTCCCTTCGAAGCAATTTGAGGAAGATGGGTGATGGCAATTACTTGCATATCTTTGCTCATATCGTGCATAATTTGACCCATTTTATGAGCAATTTCACCTGAAACACCGGTATCAATTTCATCAAAAATAATGGTTGGTAAACCAGCTCGATGAGCCACTAACGATTTGATTGATAACATTAATCGTGAAATTTCACCACCAGACGCAATTTGAGCAACGGGTTGTAAAGATTGATTTTTATTGGCAGAGAAAAGAAATTGTATTTCATCTTTTCCATTTTCTGTAAATTCCGAAGCTTCAGAAATTTCTACCTTAAATTGAATATATGGCATACCCAGTTGAGAAAGTTGTTGCTTCAAGTAATTTTCAATAGGTTCTATAGCTTTTTTTCGTGTTTCCCTAAGTATGTTGGCTTGTTGAATCAATTGTTCATAAACCTCATTAATATTTTTCTGTAAATCAGCCAATTCTTCATCAAAAGATTCAATTTTTTGCAATTGATCTTTTATATTATTTTTGATAGAAATCAGTTCTTTCTCGGTTGGTACCTTGAATTTCTTTTCCAAAGCATAAATTTCGTTCAACCTGTTTTCAATCCATTGTAATCTATCTGGTTGAAATTCAATTCGTTCTTCCAATGAAATAATTTCGTCGGCAATATCCTTCGTTTCAATTTCTACTGATTGTAAACGTTGATACCAATTTTCACCTTCAGGAATAAAATTTTTTATATGAGCCAGCGAATTAATACCATTTTTAATCAGAGAAATTGCCATTTGTTCCTCATTCAGAAAATAATAAGCTTTTTGCAATTCTTCCTTAATTTCCTGCGCGTGACTTAATGTTTGAAATTCAGCTTCTAATTCAGTTTGTTCGTTCTCAGAAAGATGAGCATCATTAAGTTGTTGAAATTGGAATTGCAAATAATCAAATTCTTTCAGTTGTTTTTCAGCTTCTTTTTGTAATTGACGGAAATCATTTTGTAATTTTTTCCATTCGAAAAAAGTAATTCGGTAATTTTCCAGAATTTTCTCGTTTTGAGCCATTGTATCCACTACTTGTAATTGATAATCGGCATGTGATAGCAATAAATTTTCGTATTGTGAATGGATGTCAATTAGTTTATTACCGAGTTCACGTAACACCTGCAAAGAAACAGGGGTATCGTTTACAAAAGCTCTTGATTTTCCAGTGATAGTGATTTCTCGTCTTAAAAGGCAATGAAATGAATTATAATCCAGTTCATTTTTTTCAAAAAAATCTTCTAATTGATAATCATGAATATCAAACTCTGCTTCAATCACACATTTTTCTTCTCCTTCCTTAATAAGTTTACTATCAGCTCTTTGTCCTAATAAGAGAGAAAGTGCTCCCAAAATAATCGATTTTCCAGCACCCGTTTCACCTGTAAGAACTGAAAAACCACTTTCAAAATCGATATTTATTTCTGAAATTAAAGCAAAATTACTGATATAAAGCGATTTAAGCATTTAAATTTCAAGTTAGACTTTAATTTTGTAAAAAATTCAATTTACTTTTTACTTACTATTTAAAATTTGCTCATATTTAGCAGTTTGGGCAGGATCAACATCTGAAAGGATTTCTACTACCAGCATTTTTTCCTTCTCGGTTCCTTTTGAAAATATATTGATAAGTTCGTCTGTTTTAGCATCTAAAAAAGTAGAAATAACAATAGCCGAAGGTCGAGCCCTATTGACATCACGTAAGACGTGCAATCCTTCGGCTATTTTTGCACGTGCGTTAGCAGAATTATCCACCATCATATCCAGACCTAAACGATGATATTCATAAAAATAATTTCTAAAAGGTTTAAAAGCTTCATCCAATAAATTGCTAACCAAAGCATAACGATTTCGCGGACTTTCAAAAGCTTTCCATCCAGATAAATTAATTCCTTGTGCCATGTTTACAATGTTCTCTGCTGCCTGAAAAGCAGAAGTGCCTCCCAATCGAGAAAAAGAATCCATATCATAACCAATGATGATATAGGCATAATATGCCAGAACAGCAGTTAAATTGGAAGTAATAACAGAGGGATTCCATTCAAGTTGATCAAACTCTTTATAGGTAAACGTAAAATCATTGTCCTTGAAATTAAAAAGTGTGGTGGTGTAACTTGAATTATAGACTGGACGACGTGATTGTACAAGAATTTCTGCAGTAAAATTGTCTCCTTCTACTTTTTTAACGGTAATGTTCATGGTACATTCTATCCGTTCTTCGGGAGTGAAGGTCATTTCTGTCCATTTGCGATTGTTTACAAATTCATACATGGATTTTTGCAAAGTTGTAAAAATCGATTTATTGGTGCCTTGAATAAGGTCAGAATTAATATTGATATTACAATTCAATTCTTGAGCGGAAATAAATTGAAAAAGAGAAAAAAACAAAATTGTTCCTAAAAACTTATTTATTTTCATTTTTCATCATTTAACATTTGAATTAATTCGTTGACAATATCCTCAGCCACTTCTTTTTTTGGCTTTAGATTGAATGATTTTTTTTCTCCTGAAGGATAAAGAAGAGTTATTTTATTGGTATCATAGCCAAAACCGGCTTTTTCATCATTCAAAGAATTAAGAACAATAAAATCAAAATTTTTCTTTTTGAGTTTATCAAATGCATTTTTTTCTTCATTGTTGGTTTCGAGAGCAAATCCAATCAAAAATTGCTTTTCATTTTTCATTTTTCCAAGACTTGCTGCAATATCGGGTGTGGGCTTTAATTCCAGCATTAAATGATTGCTTTCACGCTTTAATTTATCTGTAGTTTTTTCAACAGGAGTAAAATCTGCAACAGCTGCAGAGAGAATGGCTCCATCCATATTTTTAAAATGTTTTGTTACAGCATGATACATTTCTTCAGCCGAAGTTACATTGATTTGTTGAACTTTAGGATGATGAATAGAAAGATGAACAGGACCTGTAATTAAAAGAACTTCCGCACCTTGACGAGCACAAACTTCTGCCAGAGCAAATCCCATTTTCCCCGAAGAAAAATTACCAATAAAACGCACGGGATCAATCTTTTCGTAAGTTGGACCAGCCGTAATTAGAATTTTTTTACCCGTTAAATTTTTAGGAGTAAAATAATCTTCCAGAAAATCAACAATTTTTTCTGGTTCCTCCATTCTACCCTTTCCTTCTAATCCACTTGCCAGTTCTCCACTGGAAGGTTCGATAATAAAATTTCCTTGTTGCTGTAATTTATGAAGGTTTTCTTGCGTTATTTTGCTAAAAAACATGTTTACATCCATTGCAGGAGCAATAAATACTGGACATCTTATTGATAAATAAGTTGTTAGTAATAAATTGTCAGCGATTCCTGTAGCCATTTTTGCAACGGTATTTGCAGTGGCAGGAGCAATTAAAAAAGCGTCAGCCCAAATTCCTAAATCCACGTGGCTATTCCAATTGCCACTGGTAGGATCGAAAAAATCAACTAAGATTGGATTTTTAGCAAGTGTTGCCAGTGTAAGCGGAGAAATAAATTCTTTAGCTGTCGGCGTCATAACAACCTTTACTTGAGCTTCTTTCTTAATTAACAAACGAATAAGCTGGGCGGCTTTATAAGCAGCAATGCTTCCTGTTACTCCCACTAATATTTTTTTATCTTTCAACATATTAGTTTCATTTGTGATAATAGAATTCTGCACAAAGGTAAGAGATATTTTTTACATAAAAGTCGGGAAAAGATTTCTTACTTATTTTATTATCTGGAAATTTCATTCGAAATTTACAAAAAATAATTGAAGTACCTATTAACAAAAAAGATAAAAGAATAATTTTTCCTAATCAAAAATTACTCTTTTATCTTTAAAAATTAAAAACAGTAAAGAATTATTTCAGCTTTTCCTTAACTGGATTCCTGTAATAAATTTTGTCTTCGATAAATTCTTGTGTTGCAATTAACGTCGGTTTAGGTAATTTTTCATAAAATCGAGAAATTTCAATTTGTTCTCTATTTTCATAAACTTCGTCCAAACCTTCACCCAAAGAAGAAAATTCTTGCAATTTTTTATTTAATTCTTCCTTTATTTCTACACTAATTTGATTTGCACGTTTTGCAATAATCATGACCATTTCATAAACATTTCCTACTTTTTCACTCATTTTATTGATATCGCGAGTTACTGTTGTAGTTGGTACATTTATTTTTTTCAAATCCATTTTTAATATTGTTTTAATAGTTGATTACTTTTTTCGATTCATTAAAAATTTTATCTGCTTGTTTTTTATATTTTCCTTCTGGAAATTCATTTATATAATTATAATATTCATCGACAGTATTTTGATAACGTTCAATTTTTTTATCTGGTATACTTTGCACTGCTTGAGCATATTTTGATTCGAGAATTAAAAACATTAAATCTTCTCTGTATGAATTTAAAGGATATTTTTTTAAGGCATTTTCTGCTGTGATTACAGCCGATAAATAATTGTTACCCATATAATTACCTAAATTGTAATACAATTTAGCATTCAAATAATATTTATAAGCTAACTTATCATTTAATTTATCAATCAATTTATTTACTTCTGGAACTCTTTTACTTTCAGGATAAAAGTCTAAAAATTCTTGAAAAGCTGAAAGTGCATTGTAAGTTGATGTTTGATCCAACCGCGGATCAGGCGAATCAAGATAGTAGCAATAGCCTACCATGAATCTTGCCTCTTCAATATATTTGCCTGTAGAATATGACTTGATGTAGGCTTTATAATACTCACATGCAGTCACATAATCTTTTTGCCCCATGTAACATTTTGCTAAATAATTAAGCAAGTCTTCTGAACGGGAAGTACCTCTGAAATAAGTAGAAACGTCATCAAACAAGGTGACTGCACGAGCATAATCCCCTTTTTCAAAATATTCTACTGCTTTTGAGTATTTTAACTCAGCATCGGGATTTTTTAACAACTTTTGATAATCGCTACATGATGCCAGCATCAAAATCCCCAAAAAAAACAAGAAAAAATGCCTTTTTTTCATAAAAAAAATTGAACTTCAAAATTAACTGTTTTATCTAAAACAAAAAAGTTAAATTTTCTATTTAAATAAAATTCTTTTAAAATTCTATATTGATATTCAATATATTTACAAATCACAAAATTATAAAGTTATAAAAATTTTCTAAATACCTTCATTTATAGGTATTTTAAATATATTTTCTTATTACAAAAAAATTGTCTTTATCAAAAACAAAGACTTTTTTGAATATAACAATTGTCTTTTAATTCATAATTTGATATAAATAATTCTTTACCTACTTGATTTGATTCTTTATTTACATTACGCATTCCATAAGTTAAGTCCCATGTTTTTATATTGGCAAAAGAAAAAAGATTTCTTATATATTCGCTATCGTCATAAGTAATCAGCCATTTATGTTTTGTTTCTTTCATTACTTTGGCAAACCGTTCATGATCAAATGTTTTATGTAAATTTCCATTTTTACCATATAAGGCAGATTTAGTAGTCGAGAAATATGGAGGATCAAGAAATATAAATACATCATCACCATCAGCTAAAACTACTTTCTCGTAATCCAAATTAGTAATATTTGTATTTTTCAAAATCTTTGAAAGTGATTTAACTCTTGCAATACTTGAATTAGTAAATCTTTTATGAAAAGCAGCATTAGAAAAACCTCCACTTTCTGTAGTTCCTGAAAATGTAATTCTATTAAAAATAAAAAATGCAGCACCTTTTTCAACACTGTCAAATGAATCTATATTGTTTAATAAAAATTTATGTAATTCTTTACCATTACTATAACTTAAACGGAGTTCATTAACATACTCAATAAGTGCATCAGGATGCTCTTTGCATTCATTCCAGAAATGATAAAGATTTTCATAAATATCATTTATCCAAAAAAATCTTGAAGGAAATTTTTGTTTTAAATAAATAAAAACAGAACCTCCTCCTACAAACGGTTCTCTATATTCTTTAAAATCTGGTATTAATTTGGATATTTTAGGTATTGCTTTACTTTTACCACCTGGGTACCTTAAAGGGCTTTTAATCATTTTTCTTAACTCCTTCAATGATAACTTCAAAATTATTTATATTTGCTTCGGAGAATAATCTATCAATTAATTCAGCATCATTCTTTTTAAAGTTTGCTAAAATTTTAAATTCATCAATTTCTTTTTGAGAATTATTTGAAGAAATTTTTCCTTCAATGTGAGAAGAGGTCAACTTTAATATAGGTTTTGGAGTAAAAATAATGTTATTAATTTGAACATCTGTAAGATTACAATATAAAACCATTTTTAATAAACCATCCTTAATATCACTAATACTTGGCAATTTTGAGTTACTTGAGTGTTTACCTTCAATTAAAAATAAAGATTCACCAGAAATAAAAATTTCATCGGTAGTAAAATAATATTTCCCTCCCAGATAATTTTCAATTGTTATTGTTGCTTTGGTGGAAGTTGACAAAAATTCTTTTGGCTGTAAAGTTTGTTTTTCTCTGTTTTGTGCTTCCATTGCTTTATTTCTTGAGGTCTTCATAAAATTAATAACTCCTTCGTTAAATTGATTTTTGAACTTTTGAACTCCCAGCTCATTATGAAATTTAACATTTAATTTATCTCCGATATGAACATATGAATCTTTAGCTTTATCTATTAATATAGGCAAAGTTTCATTTATTTCTTTTAAATTCCAATGCAATGCAGAACTATGATAATTATCAATTTCTATAATTTTATTCTCAATATATTCATTATTAAACTCTTGATTTGTTACCTTGTTTTGTCTTAAAGGATGGATTACTGCTTTATCATAATAAGCAAAAATCACATAAATATCCAAAAGACTCATTAGTGACACTGTATCCCATTGAATAAAATCACGATCACCATTAATTCCTTCATCTTTAATAATAGGAATTATAGTAATTCTTTTCGGAGCAATTAGGGTATTATAGATTCTTTCAAATGGATAAGAACGAGTTCTTTTAGGTGAAACCCATTTTGAAATACCATATTGTTTTTCGGATAATAAAAAGTAAGATGGGGCTGAATTAATATTAAAATCATTAATATTTATTATGGGTAAGTTATCAGCACAATTAACTTTATATTTAATTCCAGTAATTTTTGCAGTTATATCCATATTATTTGTATTGTTGAGATTTAAGCTTTTCGATATACTCGAGAGTAACAAATTTATATTTTCCTGTATTTCTTTCGATTATTTCTAATTGATCTGCCTCAATGTTATCAGTTGATTTAAAACCAATTTTTTCTATAATAATTTTTTCTAAATCTTTTATTATTTCAATGCCAACTGAATTCCTTTTTAATTGACGAGCCACTTTCATAGTAGTTCCACTACCTAAAAAAGGATCTAAAACTGTTTCTCCTATATATGAATATAATTTTATAATTCGAAAAGGTAATTCTTCAGGAAAGGCTGCAATATTCTTTTCAAGGTTTGAACCTGGCAAAACATTTGTCATTTCCCAAAGAGTTTTATGCCAATTATTCTTTTGAAATTCCCTTATATCTATTTTTGAAAGTTCACGTACTTCTTTAGAGATTGAATGGTAATCAAATTTTCCTTTTTGAAATATTAGAATACTTTCTAAAAGATTATCTGGATAATAATACATTGGATAAGGATTTTGAAGAATTACACCACTCCTTTTACTTATTCTTAGATAACCATCTGGTTTTTTCCAAATTATTCTATCTCTATATCGAAAACCTGCATTTTGAAATATTTGAGTAGCATCAGCAACAATTGGGTACTTTACTCCATCAACCAACATATCATCAATATTCAAAGCAACTATACGTCCTTCTTTTAATACACGAAAAGATTCTTTGGCAAAATGATTTAAAACACCTAAGTATTGATTATAATTACTAAAAAGTCCCTTATAATCAAAAGGAGCGTTATAATAAGGTGGTGAGGTAACAATCAGATGAATTGTAGCGTCATTTATTTCACTCATTTCCATACAGTTACCAAAAATCAATTTATGATAGGTACTCATGTAAACTTCTTAATATCAATTATTTAAATAAAGAAAAAAATTAATTTTGTAAAATTATCTTTCCTCTAAAAATCATTTGAATTTACAATTTATCAAGGAAATCAAAAAATTAATTTTGTAAATATTTTTTAAACCCTTCAGTATAAATTACTTGATCTTTCCCTTGATTATCCACATATATCAAGTAACTGTCTATTTCAGGTAATTTTTTACAAAGTTCCAAAACACTATCCACACCTAATACCATAAAAGCAGTGGCATAAGCATCTGCTTCAATGCAGGTTGGTGCTATCACAGTAGTGCTTAACACATTGTTGTTCACTGGAAAACCTGTTCTTGGATCAATGATATGGGAGAACTTTCTTTCTTTTTTGTAATAAAATTGGCGGTAATTGCCTGAAGTTGCCAAAGCTTTATTGGAAATATGAATGATGGTTTGAATTTCGTTTACCATGTTTGTATTATCCTCAATTGGTTTATCAATTCCAATACGCCATTTTTCACCTTTAGGATTTAGTCCTTTACAAACTATTTCACCTCCAATTTCTATCAGGTAATTTTCACATTGATTTTCTTCTAATAATTGACCAATTACATCAGCAGAATAACCTTTGGCGATAGCACTCGCATCCAACATAATTCGAGGATCATCTTTTATTAATTTATGATTTTCCAGATGAATTTTCCAATAACCAACATATGGTAAAATGCTTTTTACATCGGGCGTTTGAATTCGATTGGTATCACTTATCCCAAATCCCCATGCATTTACTAAAGGTGATACAGTAATATCAAAAGCTCCATTAGTTTCTTTTGAAATTTTTTGAGCTACCTGAAACATTTTTTCAAAATAGGAATCAGTAACTACCGAAGTATCATTTTGATTAATACGGGAAATAATAGATTGTTTATTGAAAATGGAGAGTGAATTTTCAAATTCATGTAGCCGCTCTTCTATTTTTTTCTGTAAATCAATTTGTTGTGGATGTTGGTAAGTGATATGATAATAAGTTCCAAAAATCCTTCCTTCATTATGAATATATTGTTTTTCTTGCTTGTTTTTGCTAAAGATGAAAAATATTATTAATCCAATAGCCAATAGGGCAACTAAAAAATAGACTTTTTTCCTGTTCATCATAAATATACTGCTTTCAATTATCAAAAATTAACAGTTCGCCTTTTATACTTTCATCAAAATATCCTTCGTCATAAACTTTGTGACCATTGACCCAGGTTTTAATAACCTTTGTATCAAATTGAGTTCCTGTAAAAGGTGACCAGCCACACTTATACAGTAAATTATCAGGTGAAACTTGCCAGGAAAATGATGGATTAATCAGCACTAAATCAGCATAATAACCTGGTCGGATAAAACCACGTTTTTGAATTTTATAAATAATAGCGGGAGCATGACACATTTTTTCTACTACTTTTTCCAGTGTAAAAATACCTTCTTTTACTAATTGTAACATAACAGTTAATGAATGTTGTACAAATGGTGCTCCAGAAGCAGCTTTCAAACAAGAACCTTCTTTTTCGTTCCACAAATGAGGCGCATGGTCAGTTGCCACCACATCCAATCGGTTATCGTTTATTGCTTTTCTCAATGCTGAACGATTATTTTTGCTTTTAATGGCAGGATTGCATTTGATAGTATTTCCTAATTGTTCATAATCTTCATCAGAAAACCATAAATAATGAATACAGGTTTCTGCAGTTATTTTCTTCTCATTCAATGGAATACAGGAAGAAAATAATGATATTTCCTTTTCAGTAGAAATATGCAACACATGCAAACGACTTTGATATTTATCTGCTAATTTTACAGCTTTCGTTGTAGCTCGATAACAAACGTCTGTATTTCTAATTAACGGATGGTAAAAAATAGAGGGCTCCTCTCCTATCAAATTTTGATAATAACGGATATGTTGTTGAATCATTTGTTCATCTTCACAGTGAACAGCAATCAGAAAGGGAATTTCAGCAAAAATTCGTTCTAAAGTCAATTCATTGTCAACCAGCAAATTTCCTGTTGATGATCCTAAAAAGATTTTAATTCCACAAACATGATGAATATCTGCTTTTTTAAGTTCTTCAAAATTGTCATTGGTAGCTCCAAGATAAAAAGAATAATTTGCAAGTGATTTTTCTGATGCTAATTGAAATTTTTGCTTTAAAGCTTCAATGGTTGTTGTGGGTGGAATAGTGTTGGGCATATCCATAAAACTGGTAACACCGCCCGCTACTGCAGCCTTGCTTTCGGTATATAAATCGCCTTTATGAGTTAAACCCGGTTCACGAAAATGGACATGTTCATCAATTACACCAGGCAAAAGCCAATAACCTCCTGCATCGATTTCATCGAAAGATTCTTTCAATTGAATATCTGCTTCATTCGTATATATTGCTTGAATAAATTTATCTTTTATAAGAACCGAACCTATAAAAGTTTCTCCTTCGTTAACAATAGTCGCATTTCGGATTAATTGAAATTTATTCATAAATTATAAACATTGCTTGGGGGAAGGATACAAAAAAAATTATTTTTTCTTCTGTGGATAATGATAAAAGAGACTTTGAATTTTTAATTTGATCACTCCTAAAAAAGCCTCACTAAAAATTCCGCCACTCATTTTGGAAGTACCTAATTCTCTATTTATAAAGATAATGGGTATTTCTTTTAATGTAAAACCACTTTTATAAGTTTTGAATTTCATTTCGATCTGAAAACCATAACCTTTGAAACGAATTTTATCCAGTTCAATTGTTTCAAGCACTTCTCTACGATAACATTTAAAACCTGCAGTAGTATCAGCAATTTTCAGACCTGTTACTAATCTTACATAAATAGAAGCCATATAAGACATCAACACTCTCCCTAAAGGCCAGTTAACTACATTTACACCAGTTAAATAACGAGAACCAATTGCCAAATCAACTCCTTCATTAGCACAAGCTTGATATAATTTTGGTAAATCATTTGGATTATGTGAAAAATCGGCGTCCATTTCATAAATATATTCATAATCCCTATCTAATGCCCATTTAAAACCCTCTATATAAGCGGTTCCAAGTCCTAACTTTCCTTCTCGTTCGAGAAGAAAAAGTTTTTCAGGAAATTCTTTTTGCAAATTTTTTACAATTTCGGCTGTTCCATCGGGTGAATTATCATCAACAATCAATATATGAAAATTGTAAGGTTGACGAAAAACGGAATGGACAATATTTTCAATATTTTCCTTTTCGTTATAGGTTGGGATAATAACTAAATTTTCAGGCATAAATTATTAATTTCAATTTGCGAAGAACAATTGATTGATTAAAAAATAAATATATTCGATGGCTGAATTCTTTCTAAAACATTTAATTGAACATTTTTTCCAACGATAATTTTATTATTTTCTAAATGCTTTTGAACAGTGTTATATGCTATTGTTGGTAGATTATTTTCTTTGCTGAGATGACACAAAAAAATATTTTTAAGTTTTTCTTGATAATTTTCAGAGAGAAAAATGCCCGCTTGATCATTGCTCAAATGTCCTGTATCAGAAGCAATTCGTTCTTTTAAGTAAAAAGGATACGAACCATCCCATAACATTTTTTCATCATAATTTGCTTCTAATACCAAATAATTTGCATCAGTTAAATAAGTTATAATTTCGTTGCTAATGTAGCCCAAATCGGTAGCAAAAACAAATTTTTTCTCCTTATAAATTACGACATAACCTACACTATCAGTTGCATCATGAGAAACAGGAAAAGCCGTAAAACAAAAATCTTCTATGGTTATACTTTCCCATTTTTCAATGATTTTTTTGCTGAAAGTCAAATTTTTATTTACATAAAAGCTTTTTTGGATACCTTCATGAACTTTTTTCGTCGTAAAAATAGGTATATGATATTTTTCACCTAATACACCTACTGATTTGATATGGTCAGCATGATCGTGAGTAATAAAAACACCTAAAATATTTTCAAAATTAAGTCCAATATTGTACAGATATTTTTTTATGTTTCGTATGCCTATTCCTGCATCAATTAAAAATCCATAGTTTGAATTGCCTATAAAATAACAATTTCCACTGCTTCCACTTCCAAAACTTTGAAACTTTAACTGAGCCATTACTTTTTTAAAGGCAAAAATAAAAGAAAAAAGTTGAATTAAGTGCACAAAATTTTAGAAAATTAATTAAGTGATAATAAAATGAGGCATAAAATATAAAAAACGAAACAGTAATAAATAATTTTCTACTGTTTCGTCAGGATAAAAAATTTTACATTAACAATTAATCAAATTCTACATCATGATGAGAACCATCGCAAAAAGGCTTATTTTTACTATGTCCACATCTGCATAAAGCAGTTTTTCCAACTAATTCTTTTTCCTCGCCCGATGGCAAAATTAATTTAACGTTACCGCTTATAACATACGGACCGCCCTTCATTACTTTTATTGAAACTTCCTTTTCCATGATTTTTGTTTTTAAGTATTATTTAAATAATAACAATTACAACAACAAAAAGTTTCAGGTAAAATTAACATTTTTAAAATATCAACATTATAAAAAAATTGAAAAATAGGTTTTAATGAAAGTTGTTTTGAATAAATTTTATCTCACAATTACGTAACTCTATGGTTTTTTTGTCTATTAAGTTTTCCTCGTTGGCGATTTCCTTTTCCAATGCTAATATTTTTGGGGCAAGTTCTTGCCTTTTATTTTCATTTTGATCATATTGCAAACGCAACTCATACAATTGCTTTTTCTTGTTTTTTAAATTAGTATTCAAACTATTTAATTCACTCCATAGTTGTAAAGATTCTTTACTACGAAACTGACTGACATCGGTATAAATCAAAGTGTCATTTACAATAAAACGAAAATTTTTTTCTGATGCTACGATATTTTTTTCATTATCTTTTTCTGATTGATAATTAACACGATGTACTTTTCTAAATGTTTTAAGTTTTGCTACTTCTCGAATTGAATCTAAATTATTGGATTGAATAATTTTTTTTGCTTCATTTGGAACGAAGGTAAAAATAGTAACTTTCCCTTCGGGGAGGAAACGGTCGGTAGCAAACCAGCCGATACTATGCAATTCATCAATCACCATCATATAATCATTATAAGGTGAATTGTAAGGCATTCCGATATTGTCAGGAATGAAAAAATCGTTTTCTGATGGAACATAACGGGTAATAAAAATGTCATATCCTCCTATAGAATTTTCACCATCAGATGCAAAATACAATGTAAGTCCATCCAACATGAGGAAAGGATAATTTTCATTGGCTGAAGTATTAATTTGATTAGAAACAGGCTTAGGATCAGACCACTTTTCTAATAATTTGTAACAAGTAAAAATATCCATTTGCCCACGAATAGAATCAGAAAAATACATTCTATCTTGACGTTCAGTAGTATAAACTATTTTTTCTTCTACTCGATTTTTTAATTGAATAGGACTGGCAGTAAGGGAACCTAATTCATGAGTAAAATTATAAAAATTTAGAAATTTACTTTTATCCACTATCATACTGTCTATTATTGAAATATCATCTACTCTTTGAATAAAATTTTCAGCCAATTGTGCTCTTTTTAGTGCAAATTTGACTTTATCATAATCTGCGTCTTTTTCTTTTAAAGTAGCAAGATAATTTTCATAAGCAGTTGCAGATTCTGAAAAACGATAAGCTTTCATGTATAATTCGCCTAAATATTTGTTTCGTAGAGGATATTTTGTTCCTGCAAGTTCAAAATATTTGATGGCATTTTCATCATCATTTAGTTCATAACAGCAACGTGCATAGCGATAATTATATAAAGCACTTTTGGGATTTCGTCGTAACAGTGCTTCATAAGCTTTTTTTGCTTCAAGATATTCTTTTTGCTGAAACAAGTTATCTGCCTTCTGAGGTGTTTGTCCCAAAACTGAAAAGGAAACAAATAATAAGACAAAAAGCAACCGGGATTTTCTTTGTGTTTTAATTAACATTTAAAAACTGTTTAATGACCATTTCACAAATAAATGCAATTAATAAATTTGATTATTGCAAATTTTTTGTCGCATTTTGGATAATTTTTTGGGCTTCTGCTTCTGCTTCAGTGTTTATTTGATCAACTTTTTTCTGGGCTTCGTCCAATAATTTTTTTGCAGTAGTTTCAGCTACTTTTTTAGCTACAGGATTTGTAGCCTTTGCAACAATGGCATCGCTTTCTTTCCGAGCTTCTTCAAGAATTTTTTCGCTTCTTTTTTGAGCTTCCAATCGAATTTTATCAGCTTGTTGTTGGGCTTCCCGTAAAGCTTTTTCTTTTTGTTCTTGAGCCTTTTCTAATGCTTCTTGTTTGGCTTTATCTACTTGTTTTGCTACTTCGGTTTCTACTTTTAATTTTGTTTCGTCTACTAGCTCATTTAAAGTACTCATAACATCTAACTTAATTTTTGGTTTATCATAAGTACCTGTAATGTTGACTTTTACAGTAGAAAAACGCCCTATGTCCATTTGATCAGGTAATTGGATAATTCCCTGAAAATCAATTTCTTTATTTAAGCTTGAACTACCGCCTAAATTCATTTTTATATTTGAAATTTTAAAATCAAAAGGTTTTATAAAGATTTTACCATTCAATATTTCAAATTTTAAGGCAATATCTTTTAAAGTTGGTTGCATAAATTCAGGATGATTCAAATTATTAGCCAAAGCATTGAAGATAGGAGAATTTTTTATTCCAACTGCTCTGGTTGAAAAAACACCATTCGCATTTAATGAAGTTAAATCTAAACTCATATCATTCTTTAAATTTGCACCAAGCGAAAGATTCGTTGAAAATTTTCCATCAGTATTTTTCAAAAATGGAACCAACTTTTCCATAAATCCTATTTGAGTAAAAATTTTATTAATAACAACACTATCAATGTTTAAATCTACTTTTAGTTTTGGATTTTCTGGTAATAAAGTACTATACAAACCTTTTGCTAAGATATTTCCATCGAAAGCCTGCAATGCAACATTTTGAAGTTTCAATTCTCCATTTTCAATTTCTAATTTTCCTTTGATGTTTTCAAAAATCATTTTATCAAACTGCACTTTATTTAAGTCAGCATTTACAATAAAATTTATATTTTGGGGAATTTCTAAAACTTTCTTTTCTGTTGCACTTTTGTTATCGGGCTGCGATGTAATAAAATCATTCAAATTGAGATAAGAAGACTGAGCATTTAATTGACCACTTAAAGTCTTGTTTTTTAATAAGTAAGCTATCAGATTTTCAAGCTTTCCTTGAGCTGATAAATTGTTTTCACCTATTTTTAGTCCTAATAATGATAAATTTACAAATAAAGGATTCATCAATAAACTCGCATTGTTAATGGTGATTTCCTGTGGGTAAAGATTTACATCTTTCATTAAAAAATTTTTCAAATTTAGTTTGCCCTGAAAATTAAATTTATCGTATTGATTATTTTCAATATACGACATTCGGCCGTTTAAAGTAGCATCTACATCAAGAAGTCCATTCAATTTAGTTTTATCACCAAGTGGATAAAAATCTTTAATTTTATCCATTTCAACTTTTCCTTGAGCGACTGCCTGTATTTGTGGATCAGAAACAGGGGTTAAAATTCGACATGAAACAAAAAAGGGTTGTTTATCTAAAACAAATGAAATCTTAGAAATGTCCACTACTGTTTTATCCAGATTACCATCAGGATGGAATATTTGAGTAGCTATTTGAATATTCTGAACAGCTTTAGGTAAAGAAGGATAACGAAACCAGCCATCATCCACGTTTAATTTTAGGTTAAAAAAAGGATAATTATCTTCTTTCATTTGTCCTTTTACTGAGGCATCGAGAGAAATTTTACCATCAGCTTTTAATTCTTTGAATGATTGATAATACAAAGCTGGTATCAATGACAAAATTGATTTAAAATCAACTTTATCGGCCAGCAATTTTAAATCCATATCAAATCCATCATCCAAAACTTTTAACCAACCATTTATAGAAAAAGGAAGAGCATTGATGAGGATTGAATTTTTACTCAATTTAAACATCATGTTATTTAAATCGGCATCAACATCTGCTTTTAAATTAACATTAGCTTTTGAAAGAAATGCCACATTGTTCATCCAAAAACTCAAAGAATCAATTCTGGTATCGGTTTTTAGCAATGAGCTGTCAGCAGTCAAATCGCCACTGGTATGATGGTTCAAATTGCAAACTTGAATTTTCATGTTTCCTTGTTCATCAAGATAAGTCAAATTTATATTTTGCAAAATGACATCTTTTAATTTTAAATGAAAATTCATTTTTGAAGTATCTTTTTCAGTTTTCGGTGTCTCCTTCACAATATTCCAATTTGCTTTTCCATCGGGCAATATATGAGCTTTTATTTGAGAGTTTGCCAGCAAAACTTTTGAAATATCGTAGCCACTATCAGCAAAGAAACTTTTCAAATTCACTACCGCTTCAATTTTTTCAGTAGCCAGTAAAGTATCCTTTTCAAATTCATCTATTCCGATGATTTTTAAGTTTTTAATTTGTATAGAAGCATTGGGGAAACGACGAATAAAACTTAGTTGAATTTTATCGAAGTCAACGTGAGCAATTAATTGTTTGTTTAATTGTTGCTTTGTAAAATCAACAATTTTACCTTTGAAAACAAAAGGCAAACACAATAATATTATAAAAAATAATGCAATAACTGCTAAAATAATCCACAGTTTGTGCCATTTAGATGATTTCATACCTGTTAATTTAATAATGAGACAATTTATTCTTCAAAGATAGAATTAATTTAACAAAAAATAGAATAATTAAGTGATGCTTTTTCAACCAATTTAATCAAAAAGCATACCTTTGTATTTTAAAAAAGTAAATATTTTGACTAAATTTTTAAGGGGTTTTTCGTAATATTTTTTTAAAAACATAACAAATCATGTCACATCACGAACATCAAGATTATCAAAAACATAATGACATAAAAAATATTAAGACAGCTTTTTTTCTTAATTTTGGATTCACTATTTTTGAAATATTGGGAGGTATTTTTACTAACAGTATTGCCATTGTTTCTGATGCCGTACATGATTTAGGCGACAGTCTTTCGCTGGCATTGGCATGGTATTTTCAAAAGAAATCGAAAAAAAGCAGCGACAAATCTTATTCATACGGTTACAAACGATTTTCGTTGCTTGGTGCCATTTTCAATTCCATTATTCTTTTACTTGGAAGTTTTATTGTTCTATACAATGCTATTCCTCGTTTGATTCATCCTGAACAACCTTATGTAAAAGGAATGTTTTTCTTTGCCATGATAGGAATTTTGGTCAACGGAAGTGCTCTTTTTCAGTTGAAAAAAGGTAATTCGCTAAACGAAAAAGTAGTTTCACTTCACATGCTGGAAGATGTACTTGGCTGGACAGCTATTTTAATTGGCACTATTATAATGTATTTCTGGGAAGTTCCCGTTGTTGATGCCGTCCTTTCCATTATAATTGCTGTTTTTATCTTATACAATGTTTTGAAAAATTTGCGTAAAAGTTTGCATATTATTTTACAGGGAATTCCTTATGAAATAGATTCTGAAGTCGTTAGTCAATATCTTTTAAGTCAAGAAGAAGTGGAAAGCGTTCACGATTTACACATATGGTCTATTGATGGCACTTACAACATACTTACTGTTCATATCGTCTTAAAACAATCCACGCCTATGAGCAAGATAGCCCAGTTAAAGAAAAAGTATCGCAGTGGACTTACATCACTTGGCATTGAGCATGCCACCATTGAATTTGAAACCTCCGAAGAGCATTGTTCAATGGAGCAATGTGTAAGTGAATAATTTAGAATGATTTAAAACATTATTTATTCTCTTTATAAATTAGCTTCTCATAACAAAATAATTAAGGAAATGTCCTTTTAATGATTATTTTTGTAAGATTAAGCAAAAATAATCCTGATGCTACAAGCTGAGTAAAATAATTTTTGCTTCAGCAAAATATTTTATTAGCAAAATCCATATAGCCTCATTAATATACCAAGTGTATGGAAAATCAAGAGAGGACAGCACAAGCTATTCATGTTACGTGGGTAGGTTTTTGGACAAATTTTATTTTAACTACTTTCAAACTATTAGCAGGTTTTTTGGGTAAAAGTACTGCCATGATTGCTGATGGTGTGCATTCGTTGTCTGATTTTATAACCGATGTAATTGTTATTGTATTTGTTGGAATTTCAGGAAAAGAACGCGATAAAGACCATCAATATGGACATGGAAAATTTGAAACCTTTGCTTCATTTCTGGTAAGTTTAGCCTTGGTAGTAGTAGGAGTGTTTATTTTTTTGAATGGACTTACAAAAGTAATTCAAATTATTAAAGGGAATGTAATAGAACCACCTTCGATGATAGCTTTTGTAGCTGCTTTAGTAAGTATTGTGACAAAAGAATGGTTGTATCGTTATACTATTAAAATCGGAAAGAAAATTGAAAATCAAGCTGTTATAGCAAATGCTTGGCACCATCGTTCGGATGCACTCTCTTCCATTGGTACAGGCATTGGCATTGGAGGAGCAATTTTTTTCGGGGAGCAAGCTCGGATATTAGATCCTATAGCTGGAATTATTGTGAGCTTTTTTATTGTTCAAGTAGCAATTAAAATTTTAATACCCAGTGTAAATGAATTACTTGAACGTTCATTGCCAGAAGAAACCGAAAAAGAAATTTTTCAAATTCTCGAAACAAACCCTGAAATATTATCTTATCATAATTTGAAAACCCGCAAAATTGGAAATATATTTGCCATTGATGTTCATATCAAATTAGACCCTTCCACTACTTTTGTACGTTCACATGACGTTGCTACTGACATTGAAAATAAACTCCGAAATCGTTTTGGGAAACAAACTATTATCAACATTCATACAGAACCTTTTAACAAAGAAAAAGATAAGAGAGCAAAATAAAGTTAGAGGATATGATAAGTAGAAAAAAATTACTTTTTGCTTGCTTTATATTATAAACAACTAACATTCAATAATATAAATAATTAAAAATATGGTGCGCAGAATGAGACTCGAACTCACACGCCGAAACCGGCACTACCCCCTCAAAGTAGCGCGTCTACCTATTCCGCCATCTGCGCAAAATTTCAAAGATAATTTTCAGTTTTGTGCCCAAAACAGGACTCGAACCTGCACAGCCTTGCAGCTACTAGTCCCTGAAACTAGCGCGTCTACCAATTCCGCCATTTGGGCTTAAAAATTATCACTTCATTATATCGTTCTAAAAAAGAATAGAGTTCTATTCAGATAGGCGTTAAAAAACTTAGCAAAGATACATTTTTTTACTAATTTCTAAAAACTTTAAAAGTAAAAAATTGTTGTTTAAAGGAAGCTAACAAATTTATAATTATATTTGTACATGTAATTTTAATTATTCTTTATCATCCAAAAAATTATTGTATTAATTTTTATAAATTATTGATTATCAAAATAAAACAAGTTGTTTAAAAAAATATGAAGAAAAATATACGGTTCTTTTTTATTCTGTTTTTTGAAATAATAGGCATTTTACAAGTTTTTGCAGTACCTGCCTACCCCTACCCTATTAAAGTTATCCAACCAGATGGTAGCGAAATAACCATCAGGATGAAAGGAGATGAATTTTATCACTATCATACTACATTAGACGGATATCCATTAAAAAAAGATAAAGATGGCTATTTTAAGTATGCAAAAGTAGATAAAAAAGGAAAATTTTCCCTTACCAAGATAATAGCTCGTGAAATAGATAAACGATCTACTGAAGAAAAGGAATTTATTAAGAATATTCCACAAAAAATTAATTATCAACAATTTAATTTATCTGCAAGAGCCCAACGCATTTCACGTGCTCCTGCTGTAACTTCAAGACAATATCCTTTAACAGGCAGTCCGAAATCGCTGGTTATTTTAGTAAATTTTTCCGATAATAATTTTACTATTTCACAACCACAAGTTGCATTTACTAATTTATTAAATCAACAAGGTTACTCTGAAAATGGAGCTACTGGATCTGCTCGTGATTATTTTCGTGATGCTTCCAATGGAGTGTTTGCACCACAATTTGATGTAGTAGGACCTTATACTTTACCCAATAA
>Ga0116193_1000766_pt1 | contig 28728 bp, 28 predicted proteins | sample AD_UKC115_MetaG_FD_89892 | JGI IMG/M metagenome (GOLD analysis project Ga0116193, IMG submission 89892) | Active sludge microbial communities of municipal wastewater-treating anaerobic digesters from Hong Kong - AD_UKC115_MetaG | ecosystem: Engineered > Bioreactor > Anaerobic > Digestate... | reverse complement strand
TCGTCTACCCCTAAGTGCATGCTTTTTTGAGCGTTTTTATTACTTTACATGCACTATTTTATCAATTAACAGCCTTGAATTCCAGTATTTATAATAGTTTTTGTGTCGTTAAGGAAACCCTAAGTAATATCTTATCAAACTTAGGAAAACCGATTTTATTCCTCAAAGCTTTTATTCTGTCAATGAATTCCGGTGCTTGAGTCTTAGAAACCTGAATTCCCGACGGTTCATCTTCAAAACAGAATATGGACTTGACAAACGCCTTAAAGGTTGATTCCACAATGGAATATAATGAGAAAATTGCAGAAATGCACATAACAAGTATAATTGTCGCTATAACCGAATTCTTAACAAAATAGCCCACAGCCATATTTTATTATTAAATATTTACATATTCAACATCAAACACTGGCATTTTTTATAACATTATATCGTAAAATTGGAATTTCAGATATTCTCACAAAGAGCATTTAAATTATTGTATACCTTCCTTTGAAAATAAAAGCTTTATCGACAATAGTTCAAGTATCTAATCTAAACTTTAAATTATTATCATGGCAAATAATATGTGCAACATCTTTACCAAGTTTTGCCGACGCCGGCATACTTGCGCCTAATTCTAACCACATTCCTGTCATGTAAAAATTCTTTACCTTGCTAAGCTTCTTTTTTAAGACTACATTTGAGTATTCTTTATCGCACAACCATCCAAGAATACTTCCATTTCGGTTGTTTGTATAATTCTTAATGGTTGCAGGAGTTGAAACATCTATTACTTCAATGGCTTCTTTTATATGAAAACGCTGGTCCAATGAATCTATAACAATGTCAGCAATTCGCCCTTTTTCTTTAACATAGAGTTCCTTATCGGTATTCCTCAAATTCATCCAATAATCATAAGAAGCATATAAAGTGACTTCTATAATATTTTTCCCCTTTGGTAATTTCACATGATCATTCCTAACTATCTTTACATCAATATTATCACAAGTATATTTGTCATCAACTTTTATTTCTTCATCAAGCATGTAATTAATACTACATATTTCACTTTCTAATTCCTTTGCTATACCTAATGAAATCTGTATTATTGAAGTATTAGGTTCTAACATTTCGTATGTTTTTAGTATTTCCAAATCAATATACTCTTCACCAACTAATTTATAAATAGTATCCAAACCATCACAAGCTGATATAATAATATCTGCTTCTATCTTCTTTCCCGATGCCAACTCAATCCCAGTGGCTTTTCCATCTTCTATTAACACTTTTTTCACTTCGGCATTTTTTTCTACCTGACCTCCACTAGCATTATAGCAATTAAGTAATGCTTCTGTCAGAGCTTTTGCTCCACCAACCGGTAATCCTATTCCTCCAACTTTAAATTGTGATAATACTGACATAAGGTAGGACATAGTCATTCTACCTCCACAAGCTAAAATGGAATAAAATATTCTTCTCATCCTGTTCTTATGGTGAAACAAATCAAGAAAACTATCAACACTCATTCCACTCCAGTATTTTATTATTTTAAATGCATTTTGATTCATGCTCATAAATTTAAGTTTGTATTGTATTGTCATTAACTCTTTCGGTTTGTCAATATCACTGAATTCAGGGAACCCAATAATTCCATCTATGAATTCCTGTATTACCTGTTTATCTTCCGGTGCAACTCTTATCAACTCATCCTTAAACTTCTCAAGATCGCAATACAATCTAAAATATTTACCTTTTTCATACTCTATATCTTTAATAAATTCTATTTCCAGCATTTCTGTATATTCGAATATACCTATCTCATCCCATAACTTATAATATTGGTTTTTTGCATTAACACCGCAAAACATATGCATACATATATCGAAAACATAATCCTTACGCCTCCAAAATGTACACAACCCGCCCAACTCACTTGCTTTCTCATAGATCGCAGTTTTAAACCCATTTCTCTGAAGGTAACAACCAGCTGAAATGCCGGCAATGCCACCTCCAATAATTGCAACTTTTTTTGTACACATATTGCATCCTCCTATACACAATCATAATAACATAAAGCTCTTATCATATGAATTAGTTTTCAACTCAAATGGAAGCCCATGTCCCGGTATTAGCACATCTGTATTTTCTGAAGCAATAGCGATATTGCGTACAATATTTTCATAATCACCATCAGGAATGCTATTTTCAACAACACGTTCATACCAACGTTTATTTGTAACAGCATCTCCACAGATAACAATTGACCGGCCTCTATAATTTAATCTAATACCTCTCGGATCCTCAGAATGTCCATAAAACCGTATAATTTCCAATGTATCAATTAATTTTTCCATATTATCAATGAAAACCATGTTGTCATACTGCTTCTTGGTTAATGGAAATATACTTTGATATATTTTCTTTTTCTGATCATCCATAATTCCACTGTTATAGAACATTTTCCAATTTGAGTTATTGAAAACCTGATTCATAGCCGATGTTTCATTATACGTATTTTTCATTAAAACAACACCTTCATATGACTTAAGTTCTGCTTTGGTTGTATAAATTTTTGCATTTTGGAATATACTTAAATTTGAAAAGTGGTCTATATGCATATGTGTCAAAATTATGGTATCAATATCCTGAGGTTTTAAAGACAACTTACCCAGGTTCATCAGAAGCTGTTCCCTATGTTCTAATGAACCTGTATCCACGAGAATGTTATGGCCAACAGTCCTGATATAAGTAGATGTACCAGAGAATTCAGGAAAACCTATTCCTTTGAGCACAATCTTTACATCAGTAATAGTATTCCGCATCTAATAATCCACGTTCCTTCCAAAAATCATATGCCATCTTTGTATATTTTTTATTCTTAATCCACCGCTGTTTTACCTTCTCAAATATTTCTTTGTCATGCTCTGAAGGTTCTATGGTAATTTCTTTAGCAACTACCCTCTTTAATATCGAAAGTGTCTCATCTAGAGTTACATCAAATTCATCCTTATTATCAATAAAGAAATTCCCAAAAACATCTCCCAGCACATTTGCACTCAGATTGCCAATAAACTGTGTACCCAACATTTTAAGTGCAGTAGACATATACAGCTTTGCAATATCATCGGACAGATTAAATGTTGTTAAAGAAATGCACGGCTTTGCAATAAGTACAGGAAGATGAAAATATTGTGCAATCCGGTCAAAAAAGGTTTTCGTCTTACCTGGGATATCCATACAATAAACAGGGACACCAAATATAATCACGTCTGCTTCCATCATCCTATTTATTATAATATCTACACTATCACCAGCCATATCCTGCAATGGACATCTGCCCCCGGGAACACAACATATTACGCAACTATTGCAGGTTTCAATGTTTTGCTCATTTAATAGTATATTTTCAATATTACAATCAGGTAAAACTTCTTTAAGCTTTACCTCTATATAGTCAAGTACAAAACCCGTATTGCTATTTCCTCTTTTTAAACCAATTTTTTCTTTAGTTGCCTGTGTACCATTAATGACCAAAACTTTAATCTTGCCCATTTATACTCACCACCTAACCTAATATTTAACTAATAAACAAATATCCGCTTTCAAAACTTTTACTAACTATCCGTTCAAGTTCGTCAATTGCCCATTTTTCAATTTCTTCGGTCTCCTCTAAAATTCTGGAGACTTTAGCATCATCTTTAAAAATGCCGGCTGAAATATCTTCACTTCCAATTTTCAGGAGGCCCGCTATCTCAGACCAATTACGAGCCAAATCGAAATATGTATTACTCATATTAAGCAAGTCGCTAATTCCAAGCAGGTTTCCGGCTTCTTTAAGAAATCTTGCATATATCTTTCGGAAATTTCCTCCCCCTGTTCCAACTTTCTCTAACATCATATATGCTATAAATGCATTTTTTCTAACCTGTTCCTCGCTTTTTTCAATAGGCCAATAAGTTACCTGATGCAAGAATTTTCCCATTCCATTAAGTCCAGTCTGAGTTGTTACAGGATGCTTCATAGTATGTATGTTGTATCCTATTCCTCTAAAAACAGCATCCTCTATTTTCACTTTCTTATCCGGTAAATAGAAACTTATCCACATATTTGCCGATGGAAACTCACCTGTATCTGAATTGCGAGCTGCTTGAAGTTCTTCATAACTCACATACTGTATGTTTTGCCAAGCATAATCAAATAACGCTGCCTCTCGTTTATCATCATCATAGCCTACAAGGCAAGCTTTATGGCCGCCATAACGAACATAATCAAAAAGAGCAAACCGGGACTTCATATATGGAAGAAGCGAAGCATCAACGTCCAGAAGTACAGGTTTGTCCGAATCAATTAATTTTTTCACTTCATTCCATGCCATATCATCATCATACGATATATTAATATCTGTGAAAACACCTAAATGTTGACCGATCTTTTCTTCAAGATCATTGCCGCGACCTAGTATCATATAGTAAGATGGTGACCAACATTTTCTATATAGGAAACCAAGCCCTGAACCGATTCCAAAACACATTTCTTCACTTAAATCAATATCATATTTGCGCAATATATCGCTAGTTAAAGTAGAGCTGCAGTGCGAACCCATATAATGACTTATATTAGACACGTATTTCATCATTAAAAATCACCCTTCCGTCTTTCCAATAAAACTGTATTTTCCTCTTTGGTTCTGCTGCAGACCTTTTTATAAATATTATCTGTAGTGAACTTTAATAGCTCACAGGCATCTACTTCGGAGTTAATGATATGTTCCAAAGCCTGTACAATATCATTAACTTCATTTTTTGCCAGCATAACATTTTTTATTAAATCCAACAATGCACTCCATTCTTCAGAAAGCTTTTCATACTTAATCGCAGGCTCTGAAAATTCAGGATAATACTTGCTTGCTTCATAAAGAAATTGGGAATAGGTCTTCCTATATAGACCTGTTCTTCCATATAGTATTTCACTGGTATAGTATATTTTCTCAAAAGAATCCTTTAGCTTCTCACCTGTAAGAGGACTCATTCGGTTTATTACATCTATATATAGCTGTCTCATACCGTCTATTCCAATAATGTAATTATCATCAAAAACAGGTGGTGATTCAAGGTTTCTTATGTCATCCCTAATTGATTCAAGCAAAGCAAATTCAGGAGGATTAAGCCGTTTGTGCTTTGGAATCAATATATCTGTCCATTCGTATTCCGCATTAATATACTCACTTTTGTAAGAATGCATTTGCATAAATTCGTTGTATGGAATTATTATTGTTCCTTTAAGATTAACATCAAGGCAAACAATATCACGAGTTTCTTTGTCCACACCTGCAATAATTATGGAATACGCATTTATAAAATAATCCTGAGGTATATTATATATACGTTCTGCATATTCGCATGTTGCAATAATTGCTTTATATCTCTGTTCAAGAAAGCTCTTGTATAATGAAAGATTTACCTCAACAATAAGCGGCATACCAAGTGATAACATACCCAAATAGCTCTCATATGCTTTTTTATCAGAATTCCCTCTATAAACATCAAGCCATACACGTAAATTTCTAGCAAGACGACGACGATCTTTTGAGAAACTGCCGTTAAAATATGTTCCCTGAACAGTAAAATCAGGAAAAAGCTTATAATTTTCAGCTCTCATGTACTCAAAGGAGATCCCCATACCTATTCCAAAAGCCATTTGTGGAGATATTTTATAACCATAATAATTACATATTTCCGCATATAGCCTTGCTATATGCGGAACGTCAAATGATGTCGGTACATGGTTTTTTATCATTTTATTCAACAACATTGTAATTAATCCAAAACCTCCTTACTAAAATTCCTTACACGATCATTCTTATCAGAAATACATTTTGGAGGCAATGGAATATCTAAAATTTTATATGCAACAGTTCTTCCTGAATTTATTACTGATCCAGCTGAAAGACCAAATTCAGTCCAGTGACCAACCATGTAAAAGGAATCGATATCGGTACACGCAGGCATCCCTAGCGAATTCATCGAATGCTTGGTTTTTCCTGTAGGAGGCAACTTCCTAAATCCTATAGTAGCTCCATGATGGTTAAGTGTATTATCCTGAAAGCTTTGTGGTGTCCATATTTCTTTAACAACAATATGCTCTGAGAGTTCAGGAAATACACGTTCTGCCATAGCAATCATCTTATTTGCAATTTCTTCTTTTTTAGAATAGTATTTCTCACCTTTATCCTTTACCTTACGGAAACCATCGAAATAATCCTTTTCGCAGTCTGTCTCATTAAGCATGGTATAAGGAACAAGCATGGAAATAATAGCTGTAGAACACCCCTTAGGTGCAACAGTCGGATCATTAACTGATGGAAATACCATCCAAAGCCAGAAATCATCCGGTAACACATTATTATTTATATCTTTATGCACACGTGGAATATCTTTTGAAGGAAAATATATTGTAAGATCATATTCCATGCCGTATTTCTCATGTAAATCAATATCAAGACCAAGATTAACTATGTAATAAGAAAGTGAATATCCAGCTTTGTCCCATAAATTAAATTCATCAAGCATTGTCTTTGGTACATTCTCTTTACCTATCATTTTTTCTATGGTCAATTTTGCATCGGCATTCGAAATAACTGCGTTGGTTGCTTTTATTTCAGTTCCATCATCAAGGACAATTCCGGTAGCTTTATTATTCTCAACAACAATTTTTCTAACAAGTGAATTGTTATATAGTTCACCGCCATTTTCAATAATTATACGGACAAACTCTTCAACAAGATTGCGACTTCCGCCTTTTATTGCATGACCCTCATTAATTTGCTTTATATGAAACAAATGATAAGCTGAATAGTACCAAACATAGTCATATAGATAGGCATCATGTGTTCCCAAAATATATGCCTTCAAATCATGTGATTTAAAATAATGATCCAAAACATCTTCAAGTGAATTTAGCCAAAGGTGCGGATATTTTCGAACTACTTTCCAGATTTCCTGTTGATTTGAGTCTGTTTCAGAATATATAGCTGTCAGAATCTCGAGTGATTCTACAAGCTCTCCAAAATATTTTGCTATCGCCTCTTTCTCCTCTGGAAATTTTTCCTGAAGCTGTTCTGTCATATATGGAAATGTTGTTGCCCAATAATCATCATCTTCAAAAATAATATGATCTCCTCTTCTTGCTGGAGCAACACCTAATTTTGTATTACCTCCCAATTCTTCAAGGCAAGAACGAACAAACCTCCAATTAAATACAGAATGTATAGCACAATCAAATGCAAAACCATCCTTAACAAAAGTCTGACCATAACCACCGAAGTTTTTTGCCTGTTCCAATACACATACAGATTTCCCGTGCTTAGCAAGATATGCTGCTGCAGACAACCCACCAAGACCGGAACCAACTATAATGCAGTCATAACTTTTCTTATACATTTGTGTCTCACCTCCTCTTTATAATTTAGATTATTCTCTTGCTTTCATAGCCGTTGCATAATCTACTGTTTTTAAGTTCATTCTAAAACGTAATATGCTAATAAAATAACAGATCACATAAATAACACCTATTATAAGGTAGCAGTACCAATTATAGTTAACTTCGATATATGTATCCATAGACACAGTAAGCACAGGCCATAGGGCTCTGAATATAAAATATGATACCGGGATACCAAGAATCAGTCCTATAATAAGCGATGCCTTTATTGGAAACATATATATTGAAGATATTTCACCCAGATTATAACCGAAACACCCAACAAGCGATGCCGAAAAAGAGCTACGATCAAACTGTATTTTAATCAATATAAGTATGAGTATTATGCAAATACAGATTGAAATAACTATTATTAGCATACATAACGGAATCAACCTGTTAGAAACGCTCTCCACATCAGAAGTCAAGCTATCTCTTGTTACTTCTTTAAAAATATAATTCTTATCAATATCTAATTTATTTTCACTTAAAAGCACATTGTAATAACCTGTATCTTTTTCAATAAGCTTATTCATATTCAAGCGGTTCATAAATATGTAAAATCCATTACTGTTTTCTACAATCGACTTAACTTTTATATTACTAACCTTTTTACTGTCAGGATCCTTGAGCTTAATTTCATCTCCTATATTAATCATAAACTTTTGGCTTACATTTGTAGATATAAATGCTCCGGTTTCATTATCAGCTATTGAGAAATCATAAAACCGACAATCTGAATCTATACCTGATAAAAGAATTTTTTTAGAAGTATCATCATCTAAAATAAGTGTCATCTCTTTATTATTTATTTTTTCAGTGCCTTCAAAACTTTGAATTTCATCTATAGATTTAAGGTAATAACTGTAATTATACTTTGTCTCTTCGCCGATATTTGCTATGTAATTTACAAGGGAGCTCCACATTCCCAAACCAAACATTATGAGAAAAACCGATAATATAACTCCTGTGATTAACACCAAAACATTGCTCTTATTGCTATTCATTTCTTTTATTTTAAACCGCTTTAAAAAATCAAATCTATTGATTCTAAGATACGAAATACGTTTTTTTCTCTTTATGTCTTTACGCAAAAGCTTTAAGGGCTCAATAGATAATCTCCTGAGAAGTAATCCCAGATTAATTACCAGTACAAAAGAAATAGGAAATAAAATACCCAGCAGTAAATGATAAGGTTGAATTGCTTTTCCTATTGTCGGGAAATTATATACTTGTATTACCGACTGTACGAATACTCCACCAAATAAGATTCCACACAAGGTTCCGACAAGACTACCTCCTGTAACTACAATTGCTGGCAGAGAAATATAGTGCTTTGTCAACTCATGGCGTAAATAACCTAAGGAAAATAGTGTTCCGATAACAACACATTCTGATTCGATAACAGATGAAATATAGTTACTTATTATAAAAGCAACCAACATTACTAAAACTATGGCTATAACAAGTGAAACATTTTTTATCATTTTTATATCAGATTCATAACCGGTAATCCTGTTATTATCTGCCTTAGCCACCATAGAAACAATATAATTATCTTTATTAATAATATCGCTTAAATCGTTTTTATTATGACCATTTAAAATATACGAATAGTTATACTTAACACTTACCGAATCAAAATAATCATTTACATCAGATGAATACATATAAGCAAGACCAAATGTATTGTAATCAGATACCAGATCCGATAGCATTCGTGTTGCATTTACATAATCAGGTGTAGTAGCATATCCTACTATCAGGTAATCCTTGCTTCCTAACTTTATCTTTTCTCCAACGTCATAACTATTCTTCTGGGCAAATCCTTTACTAAGAACAATTTCACCAGCTTTTAAAGGTTCCCTGCCTTCGGTCAGCTTAAGTAAATTAATTTTTCTTCTGTTTCTAAAAATCCTCAATATTTTATTATCGTCAAAAGTTGCATCATAGTATGATTCATCTTCAATATCTATGCCTTTTGCAACAATTTCAGCTAACGACTTATCTGATAATTTCTGAAAAGTTTCAACATTGCCATCCTCAACATTACATTGCGTAAATAAGTCCGAAACGGATGTTATTACAGAATCAATTGAACTTGATATCCCTACCATAACCATACTACTAATAAAAACAAAAATAAATATTCCAAAATGACGTATAAAGTTTTTTCGCAAATCACGGATATTTCTTTTATTAATTATCATATTATTTTCCTTCCACTTACCATTCAATGTCATCAGCGCTTTTTAAATTAGTATTATGTATTACCTGATCAATCTTTCCATCCTTAATTTTCAACACAACATTCGACATTTCACTTATTGCTGTATTATGCGTAATAATTATAACCGTTGTACCATATTTTTTGTTTAACTTTTCAATCAGACGCAGGACTTCTTTTGAGTTTTTGTAATCAAGCGCACCGGTCGGCTCATCGCACAATAAAAGCTTGGGATTTTTTACCAACGCACGCGCAATAGCCACACGTTGTTGTTGTCCTCCTGACATCTCACTTGGATATTTGGATGCATGTTTGGTCAATTCAAGTATTTCCATCAATTCATTAACGTCAATAGCATCCTTTGATAAATATTGGCAAACTTCAATATTCTCTTTGGCATTAAGATTGGGTACAAGATTATAGAATTGAAAAATAAACCCCAAATTGTTTCTTCTATACAAAGCAATCTGCGATTTATTCATTTTAGTAATTTCTTTGCCTTCGAAAATAACAGCACCCGAATCAGCAGAGTCTAAGCCACCAATTATATTGAGTAAAGTTGACTTCCCTGAACCTGATGGGCCAATAATTGTACAAATCTGTCCCTTTTTAACTTCAAAGCTTATATTATCCAACACCTTATTATAAGCCTCTTTGGTGCCATAACTTTTTGAAAGTTCTTTAATAACAAGCTGCATGCTTCCTCCCATCTAGCAGGTTTATTGTTTTTCATTTCCTGCAGCAGTTTTCTTCAATTGTAATTCATGTGTAAATCATTCTCCTCTGGTATAATAGTGATACGTTATAAGAAAATGATTTACACATAAAAGCAAACTCTTCTTTATTAAATAATAACTATACAGATATTATATTTTATTATAAACTTCAAGTTTAAGACAGAACATTATCCAATCTTGCTTGTAACATAATCAGTAAGTGTTTTTAGATTTTGGAGAACATGCATGTCCTCATCATCAATCTTTATGTCAAATTCTTTGCCTATAGCGACAATAATTTCCAGGGCATCAATAGAATCAAGACCTAGGTTCTTAACCATTTTGCCCTCTTCTTGTTCTTCCACATCCTCTGTTGAAAAAATCGCAGCTTCATCATCAACATCTTCAACCTCAATTCTAAGATTAAGCCTTTCAATAATACACTTCTTTACTCTGTAACTAATTGTTTCGCTCATTTCCATTTCCCCCACTCTTTAATTTAAAATTCTATTTCAAACATCCGGTAACATTTAGAAATTTATAAATTCCCGAATGTAGAAATGCTATAATTGAAAACTAAGTATTTCCTTAATACGGCCTACAAAATCTGACATTTTAGATTCTGGTATAAAAGAAGCATCGTAGACCAAACACAAATTAAGCCTGTTATCAAATCCTATTGCACCAAGTGAAAACATATGGGACGCTTCTATCGGAGGTATATATAATATATCTATTAGTTCACTTTCTCCTACATTCTTATTTATAGAAGTCTTTCCTACGTTAGAAATATCAAAATTATAATTTTCCCTGCCAAAATTAAGTAGCTCAGCCGTCTGTTTGGCTATTAAGCTATTGAAATCTCCAAATACAGAGAATTTAATAGCATCCTGAAGAGTTCCGTCTATTGCCAACATCATATTTAGTGCAAGGTATTTTTCTGTGCTGTCATTAAGTTTATTCATCATTTTTGTATTGAATAGTTCCGTTGCTTCCCAAAAATCTTTTACTTCTTTATATGTATCTTTTATACCGATAATAGAACAGTAATTACCTATACATCTTTGAGGTATACTATCAAATTCCTGCTTAAGACTTACCGGAATATTCACCTGTATATCATTACCAAAATAATCGGATAGCGTTTCATTAACAGAACGCAATAAGCAGGCAGATAGTAATGATGTCATTCTAACCTTGTGTTTCATGCATTGTGAATGTATTCTTTCCGTATCAGCCTTTCCAAAACCAAAATTAATAAAACGCACATCACGTGATTTGTAAAATTTCGTATGAACTTCATTGAATTCTGTTTCGCTAAACAGACGCTTTTCTTTATTCCATTTTGCATTTATGTAGTCCACATAAAACTTTTGTTTTGTTGTTAATTTCGCAGCTTCTGAAAGTTCAGCTGCTTCAGACAACAAAAACGGCTCATTTACCGCTTCAACTGAACCTCCGCCATAAAGAGTAAGCAGATCACTTAACAAAATCAATATTGATCTTGCATCTCCAAGCATATGATGAGCAACCACAACAACTGAAAAATGATCCCCACACTCATTTATAAAAAGCCTTAGCAGGCACTCCTCACTCAGCAGAAAACTACGCTTACACTCTGAACGTATCAGTTCATTGGTATCCTCTGAGTACAACTTTATGGTTGGACAATGTTTAGTATTATGCACATAATAGATACTTCCGTCGTCTTTTTCAACTACGTTTATATTTAACATAGGATGAATTTCCGGAAGATATTCAACAGCCGACAACATTGCCATATGATTATATTTTCCCGATACCTTGGCATGAAACGTTATGGTAGTGGCTAAAGTATGATAATGTATCCTTTCTGCCAGCAAAGGACCAATTTTTTGCATCATGATTCCCCCCTTTTTTCTGCATTTTCTAATCGTAATTATATACTCTTACAGTGAAAAACCATTATCTACTGATATAATTTCCCCTGACACAAACCTACAATTATCGCTTAAAAAAAATTTTACCCATTCTGCTATATCTTCTGGCTTTCCAGTCTTCTTAAGATCGATTCCGTAACCAGGACAATCTTTTATCATATCAGTATCAATAAAACCACAGCTAATACCATTAATTATAATATTGTACTTCATTACTTCTTTAGCAAGCGATTTTGTCAATCCGTTTACAGCATATTTTGATACCGTATATGCAACACACCCTTCAATTACTTTATGTGTTGAAACAGAAGAAATATTTATAATTCGCCCCTGCTCACGCCTTATCATCTCGGGAAGTGTACACTTCACACAATTAAAGACACTATTGAGATTTGTATTTATAATATTATCCCAATCTTCCCTTGATGTAAACATAAAATAACGCATTAGTAAAACACCTGCATTATTAACAAGACCATCAATCTTCTTATACTTTATGATTATCCTTTTAATCATATCCTTCACAGCATTATAATCAGAAACATCACATTTAAATAGTTCTCCATATCCACCTTTGTCTTTAATATGTTTTAACGTCTCCTCCGCTGCTTCATCATTATTTCGATAATTTATTAGAATAATTGATTCCTGTCCGGCAAGTTTTTCGCAAATAGCTCTTCCTATACCACGAGAACCACCTGTTACAAGATATACTTTTCTTTCGTCTTCTTTCAAGTAATCCTTCATAATATTTATCAAAACTCCTTGCCGCTCATTATAATATTTTTAGAAGTTACTTTTGCAGATGTTATAAATGCACGTCCCCAAACTCCAGTCAAATATAACCCAGGTGGATTAAATTTTCTGGTAAGCGGGTTATCTTTAAAATCGGAAACTGAAAAGCCCCACGCATTTATCTGACCGCAATTCCATTGAAAATAGTCGTTTATGTCTGCTTCATCAGCTAACTTGCACGAAATTACACTTCCGCATAGATTAGTTACATGAGCTATAACATCCTCCAATATAAGGTTCATATCGATTTGTTCTGTATCAGAAATGAATAAACGTGCCTGAACCTTATCTTCAATCTCAGTTATTACGCAATAATAATCAGTCTTATTATTATCCTTTCCGCCAACATATCCACAGTATTTATATATACTCTCATTTCTATTATTCTTTTTATTAGTTATACAATTTACATGTACTATATGGCGTTCAGATACTTCATATTTTCCTGATTCAAATACTCCTAAAGTATCCGAACTCATTACCAATATATTGCTTTTATAATTGTTTTCTCCAACCATAACTTTAAAATCTTGTTCTTGGGAACAATACTCATATTTTACATTTGCTGATGTAGCTTCAACAACCTCAGCAAAATCATATAATACGGAATACAGATGATTTTCAAGTTCCTTATAGCCTCCTACCAGCCGCCTGCCATTAAAAAGCTGCATTATATATCCAGCCATTACCGTTAAAGAAATATCCTTGTTTACAACGTCATGCACTAATATTTGTATAAGTTTCAAATCTTTAAAATTATTATGAATATAATCTAAATATTTTACATTTGAATACTTCGCCATGTTCATTATTTTTGTAAAGCTAGGTAATCCATATGAATTTACCATGCAGATCCACTCTTCACTAAGCTTCTCTATAAGAGAAAAGAATTTCTTCAAAGCTTCCTGTTCTTCTCCAAATCTCTCTATTATTAGCTTCTTAAATCCATCCCAGCTGTATTCGCAAGTCAATTTTTCATCACTAAAAATATAATTCAAATAAGGCAGCTTCTTTTCGCAATGAATTTTCTCTACAAGTTTAAGTTCTTTAAGTAGTTCATGAAATATACCTGTCTCATAATCAAAAGAGTATTCACAAATCGGAAATTTACCGTTACTTTCGGGAAAATAACCAACGCACTCATCTTTTTCCATGGCTTTTATGTACGTTATTTTCTGTCCTGAGACAGCAAGTAATGCTCCACATACCAAATTTGAAAAATTATTCCCAAGAATAATTATGTTACAACTTTCCATAAGTATAACCCCTTTATGAATTATATCTTTTACATGCTATAACAGTCATATTGCCACCGAATGCAAATGAACTGCTTAATGTAACATCCAACTTGTCAACTCTGCGTGCTTTATTTGGAATAACATCAATATCTTCAAATCCTTCTAAACTTTTCAAATGATTTATTGTTGGAGGTATAAATTTATTCAGAATACTTAATATACATGTTATAAGCTCAATTGCCCCTGATGCACCGAGTGTATGTCCAACCATCGGTTTAATTGTGCTGACATGTATTCTCTTTGCATAATCACCAAATACTTGATGAATAGAACTCAGTTCCATTGAATCATTTAACCTTGTTCCTGTTCCGTGAGCGTTAATATAATCCACATCGCAGATATCTATACCACTGTCATTAAGACAATCCGTTAAAGCACGTATTGCTCCTCCTGACTTTGGATCTGGTTTGGTTTCATGGTATGCATCACTCCCCATTCCATATCCGATAACTTCACAATATATTTTTGCATTTCGTTTCAGTGCATGCTCAAGTTCTTCAAATATCATAACTCCCCCACCTTCACCTAAGACTATACCGTCGCAGTCATTTGAAAGTGGACGATTTACATTAGTAGTTAAATTCTTAAGTGAACCGAATCCAGCTTGAGATAAACGGCTAAACGGATCTACTCCTCCTGTCAGCATCACTTTAGCCTTCCCGCTTCTGATGCGCTCAATGGAAAATCCAATCGCGTTTGCTGCCGATGAACATGCCGTATCAGATACAGAAGCAATATTATAGAAGCCATATTTTTCTGCTATATAGGAAGCAGCATGAATATGAGGCTGATCCATAATTGTTTTCTGAGGCAAAGTATTTCCTTGTGAAAGTGCATCATAATACCTGTCAAGACAATCCACATTCCCTAGACAGCTTCCAATTGAAACACCTATATCAGCACCACAGATATTTAATAAATTATCGCGTACCGCCTGTTCGCAAATATTATCAAGTATTGCAAACATTCTGCCACGAGTATTATCTTTACATTCAAGCTCCTTTATATATGCTGCCTGATTGGTACGATAGCCGTCTGCATCAAACAAATTTATTTTATCAACCCCGGATATGCCTTTCATAAGGGCACTTGAAAATTCGCTGACATTCGCCCCTATTGATGTCTCAATTCCTATGCCAGTAACAACAATTCTTCGCTTATCCATATAATCTTTCCTTTCAAAAAGCTTATAATTTCATTAATTCTTTGCCTCGCTTAGTAGAGTCACATTTATGTTATTACCGGGTGTAAATGAACAACACATAATAGCAGCCCCATCATAACTTACATCATTTATCAAATCTATACCTGCTTTTATGGCTATCGAGGAGCCTTCTCCAAACACTTCACCTGTCTCATTTTTGGGTTTTATAATTCTTAGCTCTGAGGCTCTTTCGCCAAATATAGCACTCATAGCTTTTTTTTCAATTTCCTCTGTATTTTTACTACCATTTGAAAAAGATATAATACTTCCAACCTCATTTACTGAAACTTCTGCCTCTTCCAGTGCACGTTTTGCTGTCAGCTCAAACCTTTCTGCTGTAATATCAACATCAAGCTGATTTATAATCATGGGAGCATATATACTAGCAGATGACAAAAGCTTTGCGTATATTTTACCATTATATCCATGTAAATCTTCAATCTGTTGTAAAACAAATGCTGCGTATCCTCCGGCACATTTCAAATTTGTATCTTTAAATTTAAGGTCATTTTGATCCAATATTCCTGCTGAAACACATGCTCCAATATTTGTTTCAAATAACTCATCACATTCAGCTATCAACATGTATTGATTTCCCTTTTTTCTCATCAATTCCATTGCATACTCAACTGGAGCTGTTGCAATCAAAGTTGAAGTTGAATTAAGTATTCTAAATACCTTGCATACTTGGCCGAGTGCCGCATTTGTAACCAAATTAGGAAATATCGCAGGGGAAACATTTTCTGCACCTTCCTTTATTAGTGAAAGAAAGAATGTTTCCGTTGATTTAAGAGGTCCCCAAAACGTGCTAAAGACTGCACCACATCTCTGGTTTTCAATATCAGTAAGCCCTGAATCTTTAATAGCATTTTTCGCCGCTTGCATTAACATAAGTGAAAAATCATCTAAACGGCGTGCAATTGCATATGGAATATCTTGTGCAAGACTTTCAATACTCTCCCCATATTCTTTTATGCATATATCAAAGCCAGTTATATATATTCCGCTCTTTTTGTACATAATTTCACATCCATTCTACAAAATAGCTATAGCTTTTTTATGTTACACCTTATGTAAAAAGTAATCTATAAATTTGAAATAGTGATCACTTTCACTTTCGTAATAAGTCAATTCACCTCTGGAACAAAATGCATTGAATTCCTCAATACTAATTTGACCTCCAATGAAATTAATATATTTATTGATTTCTTCATTTCCCGGATATTTCGTTTCTCTCAAATATCTGAGGTTCTTTCGCAGACCTGAATAAAATGTGTCCTGCGACTTTGCTTTATCCAGGTGATAGTTAGTTATATCTTTGTTGAATTCAAACACAGCATCAGCATTTTTTAAACGATATCCCATCTCAACGTCCTCTGGTCCCCACCCAGTAAACCTCTCATCAAAACAACCAATATTCATTACAAGCTGTCTTCTCAAAGATGCATTTGCTGTTGTAAATGCAAGCCAAGATACATACTCCAATCTATAATCCCAAACCCAGTTTCTGATATTCAGATAGGCGTCATTACTTACAAATGGATCTAACTCTGTACACATTATACACTGCTTACTATTAATCAATCTCATAGTAGCTTCATAATTTGCAAAAGGTATATTTTTTATCTGTCCAACTACAACTAGATTAGGATTGTCCGAATTTACATGACATTCATAATGTTTTGTGAGAAAATCGCTGTCAGCTATAACATCATCATCAATGAAAAGTATGTATTCACCTTCCGCTAATGAAAGAGCCTTGTTTCGTGCTTTTGCCTGTCCCATATTTTTCTGGTGGACTATTATCAAATTCATATCCGTTTGCAATGAATCCAGGTATTTCGCCGTTTCGTCATTTGACCCATCATCAACCAATATAATGTTATACTCACTCTTATTTAAGTTCTGTTTTTCAAGATATAATAATGAGACTTTAAGTCTTTGAAAATTATTATATGTTGGAATAATAATACTCAGTTTCATAATTCTTACCTCTATAAAACAATATCCTGTATAAATCCCGGTAATAACTGAATGTCATACCTTGGGGTCAAATACTATTAGTGTGTTCTCAAATCACATATGCAAATAGAAAATCTGGGAATCTTGACGATTCAACAAGTTCGCAGGATTTTCATTGAATAAAAATTTGAGAAACACTGTAATAACTTTATCAGTTAAAAAAATATGTAATAACTGCTTTCGCAACAACCTTTTTGTCCACTTTTGCCGACAAACCAACTTGTGAATAATTACCAATACGTTCAAGAAATTTACCTTCCACTTCAAGAATATCCCCAGGTAAAACCGACGCAAGAAATTTAGCTTCACTGATTTTTACAATCTTCCCTTTTAAAGATTTCTCAATATCATCAGAATTATAAAAAATAAACCCTCCGATCTGTGCCATTACCTCAAGTATAAGCACCCCTGGCATTATCGGGTCATCAGGAAAATGCCCCTGAAAGAAAGGTTCATTTATAGTAACATTTTTTATCCCCTTAACTGTCTTACCATACTCTACCTCAAGTATTCTGTCGCAAAAGAGAAATGGGTAGCGGTGAGGAAGTGCCTTCATTATTTCATTAATTGCTATAACCATATCCACATCCTCCTTTCGTTATATTAGTTTAAATGAATCCTTAAGTTTATGTACAATTTCTGCACGCATTATTACTGCTTTTTCCACAACTGGATTACATGCCACAATATTTGAAGTAAAGAATCCTAACTGACGTTGGATATCAGTTACATGATATTCAAGTTTATCAATTATTAAATCCATAGCAAGGATCTCAAATTCTTTTACTGCAGCCAACATTAATTTTCTTTCAGATAAATTTAACTTTGTACGCAGGTTATACTCAACTGTCTGTCCCATACCTTCCAGGCAAAGTATTGGAATATAACCCACATAATGCCCATCTATACTAAAATTTTTAATTCCTCTATAATAAGTTTCCCCATCAATCAGCTTAAATTTGTCAACACAAACCATCGGAAACTTTTGTAAAAGTGTATCCATCTTAACCCCATCAGAACAAATTTCAAATCTTTATATAAAAGTCTACAAACGCTGCGACAAAGTTTAGTTATTTTGATATTCAAATCAAATTACTACTTAATTACCAGGCTAATAATACAATCAAATGCCTTAATATTAACCAGTGTATGATCGGTATATCTATGTGAATTCATGTCAATAATCGCATCAAATAATGTAAAAAACTCCCCCGCACTTAGAAATGAACTATAGTCAGTACGACAATATACCATTTTATTATTACATTTATCAAACAAGCTTTTAGCCGCTTTTGTTTCTGTACTGTCTTCAATTGAAAATAAATATATCCTTCCTATGTCTTCTACATTTATTTCTGCATCATCAATTGCTTTTTTCATTGCAGCATATATCTTCTCCTGTGGGATATCAGCGCAGTCAAACCTGTTAACATAGTTGAAACTACCCATGCCGATTATATGCGCCATGATTGCTGCACCGCGTGTCTCTGCATCAACTCTTCGTTCAAGTCCTATAAAAGCTGCACTTTCATAGAAAACTCTCTGCTCATCTTCTACAAACGCCAAATGGCTTTTTGCATCATCCATACCACCTACGAATACAACTTTTGAATGTTTTGATTGCAAATCACTCATGGCATAAAACAATGGATTTGTCCCACACAACATATAACTAACGCCCTTGAGCTTGTACTCTATTGAAATCCGACCAAGTCCGGCATTAATTACTGTATTCGGAAAAAGCATCGGGCTTGCTTGACTTAATCCATCATAAATTGCAGTGTGCATAAAGTTATTTACAGTATTTAAAGGACCTAAATATGTATTTACAATGGCACCACGTTCATCAGGATCAATATCAAGATATTTTGAGTTATCAATCATATCTTTAAATGCAGCAAGACCAAATTTAGTAAAGCGATCATTACGCCTGATATCCATATTTCCACAACTACTATCAATATCAATGTTTTCTGGCTTGAATGATTCTTTATTCTTATTTCTTTGTACATAGTTTTCAAAGCCAATACCAAGTGATGAAACAGTTCCTGCTCCAGTAATAACAATATCTTTCAATTTATCTCATCCCTCACTCTTCTCTTCATATTTGCCAAAAATTATACAAGAAGAATTCCCAGCGAACGCAAATGAATTTGACATAGCAAATTTCATTTTTTTAGGAATCGTTTTATCTTTAACCACCGAATAACCCTCTGCAATCGGCTCTTCAAGCAGTGCCGTTGGCGGAATCGCTTCATTATACAACGTTAATACACTTGCCAACGCTTCTACTGCTCCTGCACATCCCAGAGTATGTCCAACGGAACCCTTTATAGATGAAAAATGCACATTTTTTGCTTGTTCACCCCAAATCTGATCTAATGCAAATATCTCCATAACATCATTCAGTTTTGTTCCTGTGCCATGCATATTTATGTAATCAATATCACATGCCTTAATTCCGGCATCATTCAGTGCACGATTAATACTTCTAATAGCCCCACCTGCCTTTGGATCAGGTGCTGTTGTATGGTAGGCGTCATTGCTACAACCATAACCTGCAACTTCGCAATATATTCTTGCATTACGCGCCTTAGCATGTTCATATGTTTCCAAAACAAGAAAAGCTGCAGCCTCACCGATAAGAATTCCCTTTCTATCCTTGTTAAATGGTCTGCATAATTCCTTTGCCAGTGCTTTTAGTGACACAAAGCCGCATTGTGACATATAAGAAACCGGATCACAGCCGCCTGTTATAACAACATCACATTTACCACCTCTCATAAGTGCAAGAGCATTACCGAAAGAATTTGAACTGGCTGCACAAGCTGCTCCATTTGTTACCAATGGACCTTCAATACCATATTTTCCTGCAATTACGTGTGCTGTATAAGCAGGATATACCTGTATACTATTTTCAGGATCATACTTGGAACAATTTTTCAAACTTCTTTGATATTTTTCAACTTCCTGATACCCACCAATTGATGTTCCCAAAGATATTCCTATTCGCTCTTTGTTACTATCATCAATAGCGAGCCCTGCATCCCTGATTGCTTCATCTAAGGCTACCATTGCCAATTGCGTTGTTCGAGTATATCCCGAGTCAGTCAACATCTGGTCTTCATCATGTACGATCCCACCTACTTGCATAATATTATTTTCGTTTACCTCATCAGGGTAAACCGTTTTCAAACCGCTTTCACCGTTACAAAGACGTTTCCAGAAGTCATCCTTGTTTTTACCCATACAATTTAGGACTCCAAGTCCTGTTACAACTATTTTCATATTAGGCTTTCCTTCCAAAATATAATTATCTTCACTTTTCTATTTGCAAATCAAATTGTAACGAACATCATTAACAATTTGAATATATTCTTCAATTGAGCATTTATAAAATGCTTCTGCATAAAGCATTTCATTTCTATCTGCAAAACTTGCGCGATACCCATTCAAACAACCAATCATACCCAAATAATTCTTTGCAGATATTTGAGACTCATGCATTTTTAAAGCTCTGCATTTTTCTTCAAAACATGAAGTTATATCAACAACAAAATTTGGTATAAGCGGAACCCATACTTCATAAAAATAAATTACCATATTATTAATCTGCCCCATCTGTTCTAATGCATTGACAAATAAGTAATTCGTTGCACGGTGATCCGGGTGAATATCAATAGCATAAGGAACAAAAACAGCATCATATTCATCCTGAGCAAGGATATCTTTCAAAACATCTGTTTGATCGATATGCTTTAATAAACTGCTATCGGAGATGTTAAGATAAAACAGATTTTTGCATTTATCACCTGTTATATAAAATGCAGCATTCTCTGCTTCTAACTTTCTTATATTACCTAGCTGTTCATCATATTGCATTTTTGAGTTTCCAGAACAGCCATTCGTAATATATAAAATGCTAATTTCAGTTCCACCCTGTACCATCATATGTATAGTCCCACCACAACCTACAATATCGTCATCCATATGTGGAGCTATCACAAGCACATTCCTGGCATTTGGCAGTCCATACTTGGGAATTGGAATGTTTTTTGTAGTTTTACGTAAAATTTTATTAAGAATCTGAATCATTACATTATCACTCCGAACTTTTCAAGCATATCTTTATATCCAAAATTAAATCCAAACAAAAGTCCTTTATCTTCTTTTTTAACCTCGCTAATCCTCTGTCCAATTTCATAAATCGAATAAAACTTTTTACACAATTCCTGGAAACATCTTGAAAGTGATTCTGCTGAAATACTTTTTGGGTGAAACACACAATTTCCCATATTGTATTTACTCCAATCATGTTCAAAGATTCTATTCTCGCTCATTAAAAGGTCATAAAATTTAGTATTCGGTAATGGAGTTATAATGTTAAAAGTAGCCATTGGAATACGGTTTTTATTTATAAATTTAAAAACATTATCGAAAGTTTCTTCTGTGTCATCATCATTTCCAAATGTAAAGCTGGGATTTAGATAAATGCCACCATCTTGAATCATTGCAATTTGCTCTTCATAACTGGAAATAGAATTATGAGGCTTGTTCATATTTTTTAAGTTTTTTTCATTAATTGTCTCCAATCCAACAATCATAATAAAGCAACCGCTTTCATTTGCATACTTAATCACATCAGAATTAGTTGTCAAATTACGTAGAGTTGCCTGACTCCACCAACGAATTTTTAATGGGACAAGTGCTTTGAAAAGTTCTATACTCCGTTTTGGATTTGCTGTTATCTCATCATCCACAAAAAAGAACAGATCACCATATTTTTCTTTCATTTCTTTAACTTCAGCAACAATTTCATCAATAGGCCTCACTCTATACTGTCTTCCGAAAAAGGTGGAAACGTTACAGAAATCACATGCATAAGGACATCCTCGTGCTGTTTGGATTGTATTAAACATCTGATATCCTCTGGATAAAAGATCACGTTTTGGCTTGGGCATATTACATAACATTGGTAATTCTTTATCATGACGATAAAACTTTTTAACATCATTATTTTTAAAATCTTCAATTAACTGCTGCCATAACTCTTCTCCCTCACCAATTAAAACTGCATCAACATGCTGAGCTGCTTCTTCGGGCAATGCACTTGGATGATACCCTCCTATTGCCACTGTAACATTCCGTTCCTTAAATTTTTTTGCAATAGCATATGCACGATTTGCCTGGGTTATCATACATGATATCCCAACAAGATCAACGCTAGCATTGAAATCAATATCACTGATATTTTCATCAATAATCTCAACATCAACATCCTCTGGTATACATGCTGCAATTGTTGCAAGCCCTAGCGGAGGTAACCAAAATGGTTTCATACGATCAACAGTTAGCTTGTGAATCGTTGGCATTATCAGCAATACTTTCATTACTTCACCTCTGTCTGCTCTTCTTGGCACATAAATATTTCATAAAGTAATAATTTCTTAATTTATAAACCTTCATAAACCCAACAATAATATTATCAGCAAAATATATAATCAGTTGCTAAATTATCAACAAATATACTCTGACCAGTTATATTTTTAGAAGTACACAATATATTAGCAATTTGATCACATACTTCATTAATTTTTGCAAAGTCCATGGACAATCTTCGCTTTTTTATTGATTTCATCTCTAAATTACTCATATATCCAGACATATGTTTACTACTAACGATATCAGTGACAACATTAATCATCCGTACACCATACCTCGCATATTCTTTGGAAAAAGATTTCATAAAACCTATACTCGCTGCTTCCGTCATCGAATAAGCCGTCAAATCTCTCACTGAGTGGTAGGCACATGAATCAATAATATTACAATATAAAGACTTGTTCTCCATTAACATAGGCAAAGCATATTTTGCCGCATAAAATTTGCTGTTAACATTTTCATTAATCATCAACTGCATATCTTCAGCACTTACTTCTTCAAACGGCTTAGCAATACAAAAGTCTATTGATGTTACCAAACATTCTAAAGGAATTTTTAACGCTTTAAACTCCTCAATCATTCCAATTATAGATTCCTTCTTTTGCAAATCAATAAGTGTCCCCTTATACCTTCCTTCAGTCGATAACTCTGAAGCTAACTTTTCAGCATACTCACTATTTTCAGCAACATAACTAAAGTACACATCATATCCTCTGCTTGCTATTTCCTTACACAGCATATAGTCAAATTCATTCATTTTGCATATAACCAATACGCACACAATTTCCACCCTTTTTCCATTCCGTTTTTTTAATTATGTAAACGCTTAAATGCAACTTAATCCTCCATCAGGTATAAAAACATGTCCTGGCATATACCTTGGGTTTTCTTTAAAAATAAACTTTATTATCCTCGCAATATCATCAGTTTTTCCAAAACAGTGCATTGGAATATTTCTTATGTTATCCTCAATAATCTTATTTGACATTACTTTTACCATATCTGTTTCAATAAAGCCCGGCGCAATAGCATAAACACCTATTGAATTTTCTATAAGTTCTATTGCCAGTGAACGAGTAAATGCAACTATTGCAGATTTTGTAGCTGCATAATTTGCCTGCGCAGATTCACCCTTAATACCGCTTATGGAGGCTATATTTACTATAACTCCTTCGCCATTCTTTTTCATAAAAGGAATTACTGCCTTTGAACAATTAAACGTACCGAACAAATTTGTATTAATAACATTCAACCAGTCACTTTCCGGCATTGTCATAAGAAATCCATCTTTTATTATACCTGCATTATTAATCAAACCATATATTTTTTCCCCTCGTGATTCAATGTCACTAACACATTGCTCAACAGCCTCAACATCTGTAACCGAAACCTGGTATAGCGAACAGGATACATCACCGCTGCTCTCAATTTCACGTGCAGTTTCCTTAGCAGCTTCAATATTTTTTTCATAAAATATTGCTATATTAAATCCAAGCTCAGCCAGCTCCAAAGCAATACCTTTCCCAATCCCTCTACTTCCACCTGTAACAATAGCAGTCTTCTTTACAATATCACTTTTTTCATATTCTCTGCTCAAATTTTCGCACCTCGTATTTCCAGCCCAATTATACTGCCTAAATCTTTACATAATTCAGCTTCATTATTATAAATATCCTTTAGTAATGCTTTGTCAGCTATTCCTTGATTATTTGTATCTTGGAATTCACACCATAACTCTGCTATCATACGACACTTATTTGAAGCATCTGAAAAAGCACGATTACTTAATTCATCCGATACTCTATCTAACCAATCAGCATATTTATTACGTGCCAGTTGGAACGAAGAAGATACACTACATTTTATGTCAATGTCGTTATTTTCATAAAACAAAGCAATTCCTTGTAATCCCCTTGATGTCGAAGTTGAAAAGCAATATTCCGAAATATCAATATAAATCGAACTACAGTATATCATTTTTAAATCATGATTAGACGGAAAATCCTCATTAAAACAGTTATCAACAAGATAAACCTTGCATTCACTATCTTTTTGCAGAATTTCACAGATTGGTAATCTTTGCTGATTATCATCATAGTTTTGTATTAAAAAATTATTTTCAACATCTATAGCAATTACCAGACCATATTGTCCATTGAATTGTATTATTGGCAAGCATCCGTTATCTATATATTCTCGTATCTGCTTTACCGGGTATGAGTAATTCCGTTTTATGTATACTATTTTTACATGGTAAGCAAGCTTTTGAAAAAAACGTTCAATAATGTTTCTACTAAACGGCGAAGTAACTCCTGACACTGAATCATATTCAAATTGCAGACCACAACCCAAGCCAAAACAAACTATCTCTGTGAATTTCTTCTTATTATAATGTTGCATATATTTACTAAGTATTATTTCATTTGAATATGAAATCATTCTAATAATCACCTCAAACTTATTGAATCATGCGATATTCATCTCACCGAGAATCATGTTGCATACAATATCACCAAGTTTATCCGAATACTCTTGTTCCTGCAATATTAAACCATCCATATTCTCTATACTTTGTTTTAGTCTATCAATATCTCTATCACTAAGATATTTATATAAATCATTATCAAATGTACGCCAACCTTTTTCTAGCTTTCCTGCTATTTGACTAAGCGTTATAAATTCCTTAATGTTTGTTATCTTATAGGCAGAATCACAATAGCGCTTTAATGAACCTTTAAAAAGAATATTACTGCCAAAAATCCCCCCCGTAGATATGAGTAACCATGCTACATTTGCACGTATATAAGCTTCATCACAACTATTTAATATTTCAATAAATTCGTTTTTAAACTTTTTAATACCTTTTACTCCCACAAACGCTTTATTTCCATAAATAAAGTTATTACATGTTTTTAGGTACATTTTTTGGTATGAAGAGATAATCTGAACTTTGCCTAATGTTACAGGCGCGGTTGGAGGCAGTATAACCATAAATTCATTTTCGGCAGGCATTTCTTTAGTCTTTTTGTTCATTGATTTTTTTAGAAGTTCAATTGGCATTGACTGTATATCGGTCTTATCGCTTTCAACAAAAAAGACATACTGTCTGTCCATATCATATGCAAGCAACTGTATATAATGAGCACCAAAATCAATGTCCACGCAAGCTGCTATTATATCAGGGAATGGCTTTTGTTCATATATTTTGGGTGCATATTCATTATATGCCAAACGTATAATTACCGGTATTTTATTATCAATAAACTCGCAAATCCTTTTAAAAGAATGTTCAAATGTATCGTAATTTTGAATTAGCACATCCAAGTCTAGTGCATTTGTTGCATCAAGGAAAATATTAGATGTATAACCATTTAAACTTAAATATGGCATATCAGAATTAAAAGAATGGGGCTCACAAGAAATAGAGGCCAGTGTACCAGATACACCAATTAAATCATGAAAAGTTAAATCAGTCCCATAATACTGAATGATATCACGCACCGCAACAGCCTCGCAATGCATACCTATTCTATGAATACGTTTATATTTCTCAATCATATTACCCCTCACCTTTATAATCAATGATAAATCCAGGTTCAATCCAGAAACGGCGGAGTCTGCTGAATATCAACCATTTTAAGATTTATCTCTATATTCTTTATCTCTCTATATTCTTTGCTGAATTACAGTTAATATATTTTTATAATCTTAACTATACATATATCAGATCATTCTCTAGGTAATACTTACTTTATTATAGGATCTAATACTACTTTATTCTACATATTTCTATAATTTTCTTAGGAGAATTATATCCTAGTTCCATTGCTATGTCAACAAATAATTGGGCGCCGTTCTTCCTGACTCTTCCTTTACTTCAAGTATCTCTCCTGTGTACATTTGATCTATATATAAACAAACTCGATTTGTACTATAAAGTGGCACATTTTTCAAAACCTCTTCAGATGAATCAAACAAACTTGCAGTAAAAGCAGGCTGTATCGTTACTAAAACAACATATAATTTCAACTCCTTTATACAATCATTTATAAATGCTATTGTTTCAGTAGGTTCAGCATGAAATTGAATACTAATTTTTGACATAATCGCAAATCAACTAATATATCTGGACGCCTACTATTCTTTACACCACCAGGTGTTTTGACACTTGCTTCAGGTAACTTTTGGCCTCCAGCAACTACTTCACCATCCTTAACCGAATTAGCAACATCAGCAATTTTCTTATTATGTGGCCCTGTACCAGATGGTTTCTGATCTATTTTAGCTTTACTTACTCCACTACCACCGCATCCGGCATTATGTAAAAATACATTCTAATCTGATACAAAGTATGTATGCTAGTCCACAACTTTAAAATTATACACCTTTACCGGCTTGTCAAGATACTCAACATGCGCTTCCTTTAACTCAAGTATCTCTCCTGAGTACATTACAAGCCTGTCACCCGGTTTCAGTTCTCCTGCATTTACCCAACCTCTTTCTTCAACCCAGAATGGATGCTCCACGGTTGTTTTTATTTTCTGGTCTCCAACCCTTAGGTGTACCAACATGTTTATATATCTTACAAAAACTACTCTCTTTAACCCCTGCTCACCAGTCTCAGTATTTTCAGAATAAACTTCATCTCCAACTTCTATATCTTTTATCTTCTTATAACCTTTTTTGTATAAATCAGTGTTTCTTCCATAAAACAGGCTTCTGAATCAAGCAACTGGGTTTTCAAGGATTTCAATACAGAAAAAGTTAATATAGCCCTAAAAGCTGCCAAAGTATAGTTCTCTTCCTTAATCGCTTCATATGTCCCTAGGCCTCCACCTATAGCAGATATGATGCCTAAAACAGTTCTTAATTCTTCAAGCGTTGCTAATGCGCCAAAAGCTGCACCCTTTGCTGCATTCATTAAAGCTAAAATTGCCACACATCTTACCGTACCTATAACGCCGTAAACCTCAAAGGATGCTAGTATTTCCGGTATAGAGAAATAACCTGTCGGATCAATGAAATTCATCGGGCTTGCATTTGCGTAAAGATACTTGTGCAGGCTTGTGGGGTCATACAAACTTCCACTGTATGGATCCATGGTTATGAAATTGCCCAATGCTGGGTTCATATACCTTGCCCTCAGGTAGTAGAAGCCGCTGTTTGCATCATATTGTTCCCCTGCAAACATGTAGCTGTTTTGTGTTGTGCCGGTTCTGTTTAATATATTTCCGAAGGCATCATAGGTGTAAGTATCGGTTACATTGCCATCTTCATCGGTTAGCCTTCTCGTGCTTCCAATTCCGTCGTACTGGAAGTAGCTTGTTACACCGCTTCTTGTTTGGCTGATCAGGTCATTTCCATAGGTGTAGTATCCCAGTATATTATCATTGCTGTCACGCTCTTCTATAACCTGTGCCAGGCCGTTACTATCCACAAGATATTTTGTCACTACACCGTTGGTGGTTTTACTGATTCTGTTTCCTTCCCAGTCATACTGGTAGGTTTCAATATTTGTTGTACCCGACTCCGTTTGAGTTACCGATATCAGGCGGTTTTCTCCATCATAATCGTAGGTTGTGGTTGAATTTCCGTCAATTTTTGATTTCACATTGCCGTTAGCATCATAAATGTATTTAATGCT
>Ga0116193_1000765_pt1 | contig 28781 bp, 25 predicted proteins | sample AD_UKC115_MetaG_FD_89892 | JGI IMG/M metagenome (GOLD analysis project Ga0116193, IMG submission 89892) | Active sludge microbial communities of municipal wastewater-treating anaerobic digesters from Hong Kong - AD_UKC115_MetaG | ecosystem: Engineered > Bioreactor > Anaerobic > Digestate... | reverse complement strand
TTGCATGCGCAAAATTCTCTCGATTCTCAACGCAGTGATCAAATCGAACACTGCATGGGAGCAACGTTGTCCACAGGCAAGCACTGCATGAAAAAGCGCTTGACTTTGAACACAGTTGCTGAGCGGCTGCGCCGCTTCCCCCCTCTCTCCAATCGCTGCGCGATTGGGGAGGGGTGACGCAGCCAGCGCGGCGGGGCGGCCCTTGCGCGGCTGCCCTGGCATGGACTGCGCCGGTTTCATGCGCGGCGGGTGGTGCATGGTGCTATGGATCACCGTAAGGGTTTTATGCAAAATATGCCTCCAACGCCCATGGATAAAGCGCAATCAGCTATTCATTCGATAGCAAATATCACCGTGCAGTCGGCGCTGGCGCAGGCCCTGCAGCAAGGGCTTGCGCGCATCGACGCCCAAATGCTGCTGCTGCACACGCTGGGCCGCCCCACGGACGAACGCGCCTGGCTCATCACGCACGACAGCGACCCGCTGCCCCCCGCAGCACAGCAGCGCTTCGAGGCCCTGTGCCGCCGCCGCCAGGATGGCGAACCCGTGGCCTACCTCACGGGCACCAAGGGCTTCTACGGACTGGAGCTGCAGGTGGATGCCCGCGTGCTCGACCCCCGCCCCGACACCGAAACCCTGGTGGACTGGGCACTGGAAGTCCTGGCCCCCGTCGCCGCCCCGCGCGTGCTGGACCTGGGTACGGGCAGCGGCGCCATCGCGCTGGCCCTGCAAAAAGAACGGCCCAATGCCCGTGTGCTGGCGGTGGACGCCAGCCAGGACGCGCTCACCGTGGCCCAGGCCAACGCCCAGCGCCTGGGCCTGCCGGTGCAGTTCCGCCGCGGGCATTGGATGGAGGGGCTGGAGGGCGCGTTCGACGCCATCGTGTCCAACCCGCCCTACATCCCCACGGCCGACCCGCACCTGGCGGCCCTGCAGCATGAACCACTGCAGGCGCTGGCCAGTGGTGCCGATGGTCTGGACGACATCCGCACCATCATTGCCCAGGCCCCCGCACACCTGGTGCCGGGCGGCTGGCTGCTGCTGGAGCATGGCCACGACCAGGCCCCGACCGTGTGCGCGCTGCTGCAGGCTGCGGGCCTGCAGGCCGTGCAAACCCGCAAAGACCTCGCCGGCATCGCGCGATGCTCCGGCGGGCAAAGGCCGACAGTGAAATAATCACGCCAAATCCACCTTTTAACCACCCCTCGGGCGCACACGCCCCACCCTTTTGGAGCCCCCCCATGAGCGACATCCGCCAACGCATCGACGAACTCGTCAAATCCAACGACATCCTGCTCTTCATGAAGGGCACCGCCAGCTTCCCCATGTGCGGCTTTTCCGGCCGCGCCGTCCAGGTGCTCAAGGCCTGTGGCGTGGACACCAAGGCCATCGCCACCGTCAATGTGCTGGACGACGACGAAATCCGCCAAGGCATCAAGGACTACAGCCAGTGGCCCACCATCCCCCAGCTCTACATCAAGGGCGAGTTCATCGGCGGCTCGGACATCATGATGGAGATGTACGAATCGGGCGAGCTGAAGAAGCTCCTGGGTACCGAGGGCTGAAGGCCAGGCCCCAACCCTTTCAGCGCGCCTGCGCACAGAACCGCCCTCCGGGGCGGTTTTTTATTGGGCATGGTCTGCGCCGTAGCCTGAGCGCCGCCGGTAGCGAAAAATCACTACTCCAGCACCGCACGCAACTGCCGCGTAGTGGCGGCCAGGCGGCGGGTGCCGATCTGGGCCAGGTTGTTCATCACGGTGAGGGCGGCCTGCGGGTGCTGCTGCGCCCAGGCGTCGAAATCGGCTCGGGCCAGGCGCACCAGGCGCGCCTTGCCGTGCTCGGTGCCCGCGCAGGCGGTGCGTGGCGCGCCGCTGAGAAAGGCCATCTCCCCGAACGCCATGCCCGGCCCCACCGTGGCCAGGCGCAGGCCACTGGCAGCCGGCCAGTGGGTCACCAGGGTGATGTGGCCGGACTGCACGATCAGCAGATCGCGGTCGGTATCGCCCGCCGCAAACACGATGCTGTGGCCGGGCACCAGCTGCGGGCGCAGCACCGCTTCCAGCGCCTGGCGCGCCTGTGCCTGCAGGCCCTCGCCGATCTCTCCGAGCGGGTCGCTGTCGGAATGGCGCACACGCAGGTGTTGTGGGCGCTGCGCCAGGATGGCCGCCTCGGCCCATTCCAGCGCGCGGTCCAGGTCGGCAAAGCTGCGCACCGCACTGCCTACCTGGGCCGCCGCGATCCCATCGAGTGAGGCCACCGCCACGGCAATGCCCTGCTGCTGCAGGTCGCGCACCAGGGCGCGCAGTTGCGCCAGCGCGGTGCTGTCCCAGGCGGGCACGCGGCTGGCGTCCAGCACGGCCCAGCGGTGCCGGGGCTGCAGCAGCAGGCGCACCTGTTCCGCGAGATGGGCCGCCACGCCGAAGGACATGACGCCTTGCAGCTCGAACACCGCCACCTGGTTCATGCGCGGCGCAATCCATCCGTCAGACGCCGCACGGCGCAAGCGACGCGAGCGCAATTCACCATCCATGCGCACGTGGCGCAGCACCGTGGTGGCGGAATCGTGCAACAGCACAAAGGTGGCCACAACCAGCCCGGCCACCAGCGCCACCACACCGCCAAACACGGCAAACACCAGGGCCACCAGCCAGCTCTGTACCCAGGTAAAGCGCGCCTGGCGCGCGTACTGGCTTGACCACATCAGGCCCGGAACCTGCAGCAACCCGGCCAGCACCAACCCCCCGGCCAGGCAGGCCATGGGCACCCAGTGCAGCCACCAGGCGCCCGTCATTGCCACCCCCAGCATGATGGCCGCGTGCCAGCGCATCGCCTGAAGCGATGGCCCCGCCTGGGCCAGCACAATGCGCGAGCGTGAAGCGCTGGTGGATGCGGGAATCATGCCCACCAGCGCGCACAGCGCGCCCAGCAAGCTCTCGCGGCGCAGGGCCGCGTTGGCATCCACACGCAGGCCGTGGTCCAGTTCCAGCTCCTGGTGGAACACCAGTACCTCCAGGCTGTTGACCAAGGCCATGAGCAAGGCCAGCAGCACCAGCGCCTGTCCGTGGCGCTCGGCCACCGCCATCCAGGGCACACCGCCCCAGTCGGGCCACAGCGGCCCGGCAAAGGCACTGGGCTGCACGGCGGCAACAAACACATCCCCCAGGCCTGCGCCCCAAATGCCTGCCACGGCCACCGCCACAGAGACCACAGCCACGGCCGTGAGCAATCCCGGCATGCGCGGCCAGCGCCCGCGCAGCCACCAGGCCAGCGCCGCCACCCCCAACGCCGCCAGGGCATGCCAGGCCGTGCGTGCATCCCCCAGCGCGCCGCTGCCAAAGCCATTGCGCACCTGCCCCAGCACCATGGACAAGCCCACCCCGGCCGCAAAGCCATGCGTGACCGAAATGGGCAAAAAGCGCGCCACCGACGCCAGGCGCAACACCCCCAGCAGCCACTGAAACACAAAGGCCAGCGCCACCGTGGCACCGGTCACGGCCAGCACCTGGCGCGCATTCAGCCCCAGCCCAGGCGCTGCGCCATGCACGGTGGCCAGCACCGCCGCAAACAGCAGCGCCACCACCGTGGTGGGCGCGTACACCACCCCTGCACGGGGCGCCGCCAGCGTCAGCAACAAGCCCGGCAAAGCTGCCGACCACAGCGCCAATGCCGCCAGCGAGTGGTCTGCCGCCAAAGGCGCAAACGCCAACAGCCCCAGGCCCACTGCATGGGGCACGGTGACAGCGGCAGCCGACCACGCGGCCGCCATGCCCGAGGCCGGCACGGGCACGGCACGGGCACCCCGGCGCACCGGGGTGGCGGACTCGGGGTGGACCTGGGTGTCCGGCATGGGGCTCCGTCTGCGCGGCGTGGCTTCAGAGCGCGCGCGCCGCGAAGGTGTCGCAGGCCTTGAGGCTGCCCTGCTGCATGCCGGCGTGGAACCAGCGCTGGCGCTGCGCACTGGTGCCGTGGGTGAACGACTCGGGCACCACGGCGCCGCCGCTGGAGCGCTGCAGCGCGTCGTCGCCGATCTGCGCGGCCGCGTTCATGGCTTCCTCCACGTCGCCCTGCTCCAGGATCTGGCGGGCATTCTGGGCGTGGTGGGCCCACACGCCGGCGAAACAGTCGGCCTGCAGTTCCAGACGCACGGACAGGCGGTTGTATTCGGCCTGGCTGACGCGGCCGCGCATCTGGTCCACCTTGGCGCTGATGCCCAGCAGGTTCTGCACGTGGTGGCCCACCTCGTGGGCGATCACGTAGGCCTGGGCGAAGTCGCCCGGCGCGCCGAGGCGGCTTTGGAGGGTTTCGTAGAAGCCCAGATCGATGTACACCTTCTGGTCGGCCGGGCAGTAGAACGGCCCCATGGCCGCCTGGCCCGTGCCGCAGGCCGTGGGCGTGGCGCCGCGGAACAGCACCAGCCGGGGTTCCTGGTAGCTGCCGCCGGCCTGTCGGAACACACCATGCCACACGTCCTCGGTGTCGGCCAGCACGGTGGAGACGAACCGCGCAAGCCGGTCGTCGGCTGGCGGGCGCTGTGCAGGCGCCTGCTGCACCTGGGCGGGCGGCACGCCACCACCGCTGAGCAGCCCGAGGAGGGTCAGCGGATTGACGCCCAGCAGCCAGCCCCCCAACAGGGCAATGACGATGGTGCCGATGCCGATGCCGCGCCCACCCGGGAGGGGAAATCCGCCGCCGCTGCCGCGGCGGTCTTCCACATTGTCCGATTCCCGGTTGCCTTCCCATTTCATGGCCTGCTCCTGTACTGCCTCAGCATATTACGCGCCACCCGCGCAGCCTGCGCGGGCCGCTACCATGGTGCCCATGGCCCCGACCCACACCCACGCGCCCCTGCTGCTCACAGGCTTCGACCCGTTCGGCGGCGACGCCGTCAACCCGAGCTGGCTGGTGGCGCGCGCACTGCACGGCCAGCGCATTGCCGGCCGCACGGTGGTGGCGGCGCAACTGCCCACCGTCTTCGAAGCAGCGCAGGAACAGTTGCAGGCCTTGCTGGCGTTGCACCGCCCGGCGCTGGTGCTGTGCCTGGGGCAGGCGGGCGGGCGCGCCACGCTGTCGGTCGAGCGCGTCGCCATCAACCTCATCGACGCCCGCATCCCCGACAACCAGGGCGCGCAGCCCCTGGACGCCCCCGTGGCGCCGGACGGCCCGGCGGCCTACTTCGCCACCCTGCCCGTCAAGGCCCTGCACCGTGCGGCGCAACAGGCCGGCCTGCCCTGCGAGCTGTCGCAGACGGCGGGCACCTTCGTGTGCAATGCGGTGTTCTATGGCCTGATGCACCAGCTCTCCGCTGGCGCCGTGCCCGGTGCGCGCGGCGGCTTCGTGCACGTGCCCTGGCTGCCGGAGCAGGGAATGCCCGGCATGCAGCTCCGCGACATGGTGCGCGGCATCCACGCCATGCTGTGGGCCGCCGTGCTGCACCCGCAGGACATCGCCATCGGCGCGGGCGCCCTGCACTGACGGCCGGGGTCAGGCCCTTGGCAGTGTCACTCCGTGCTGCCCCTGGTACTTGCCGCCGCGGTCCTTGTACGAGACCTCGCAGACGTCGTCCTTGTCGCTCTCGAAGAACAGCACCTGGGCGCAACCCTCGCCGGCGTAGATGCGCGCGGGCAGCGGCGTGGTGTTGGAGAACTCCAGCGTCACGTAGCCTTCCCACTCGGGCTCGAAGGGCGTGACGTTGACGATGATGCCGCAGCGCGCGTAGGTGCTCTTGCCCAGGCAGACGGTGAGCACGTTGCGCGGGATGCGGAAGTATTCGACGGTGCGCGCCAGCGCGAAGCTGTTGGGCGGGATGATGCAGCTGTCGCCCTCGAAATCGACGAAGCTCTTTTCGTCGAAGTTCTTTGGGTCCACCACCGTGCTGTGGATGTTGGTGAAGACCTTGAATTCAGGCGCGCAGCGGATGTCGTAGCCGTAGCTGCTGGTGCCGTAGCTAATGATCTTGCGGCCCTCGGCCTCGCGCACCTGGCCGGGCTCGAAGGGCTCGATCATGCCGTGCTCGGCCGCCATGCGGCGGATCCATTTGTCGCTCTTGATGCTCATGGTGCGGGTTCCTCGCCAGGTACTACGATTTTGATAGCTGGTTGCGCTTGAACATCAAGCGCCAGGGCCATATTTTGCCTGCGAAATCACGGTCTGCTCAACCAGGCGGTCGTCGCCGAGCACGATCATGGCGAACAGCAATTCGTCCAGGTTGCCCGCCTGCGCGGTGCGCCGCGCCAGCAGCGGCGTGGCCTGGGGGTTGAGCACCACAAAGTCTCCCTCGCAGCCCGGCTGCAGGTTGCCCACCACGCCGTCCAACCCCAGCGCGCGCGCCGCACCCGCTGTGTGCTGCCACCACAGCTGCTGGGGCGAGAGGCTCAGGCCCGGCTTGGTCTGCCCCTCGCGGCCCACGGTGTAGGCCGCGAGCATAGTGCGGAACGGCGAGAAGCTCGTGCCCCCGCCCACGTCGCTGGCCAGGCCGTAGGCGAAGCCCGCGCGGTCGGCCGCCTGGTAGTCGAAGAAACCGCTGCCCAGGAACAGGTTGCTTGTGGGGCTGACGGCGGCGGCCGTGCGGCGCTGGTGCATCAGCGCGCGGTCGGCCGCATCGAAATGGATGCAGTGCGCGTACACGGCGCGCTCGCGCATCAGGCCGAAATCGTCGTACACCGCGAGGTAGCTGCGCGAGCGCGGATACAGCTCGCACGCCCAGCGCACCTCGTCGAGGTTCTCGGCCACATGGGACTGAATCCACACATCCGGATACCGCGCCGCGAGCTGCCCAGCCCCGCGCAGCTGCGCCGGGCTGCTGGTGGGCGCGAAGCGCGGCGTGATGGCGTAGCCCAGTCGGTCCACGCCATGCCAGCGCGTGATGAGGTCCTCGGTGTCGATCAGGCTTTGCTCCGTCTCGTCACGCACACCATCGGGCGAATGGCGGTCCTGCAGCACCTTGCCGGTCATCAGGCGCAGGTGCCGGCGCCGCGCCTCGCCGAACAGCGCATCGACCGACTGCGGGTGCGAGGTGGCGAAAGCCAGTGCCGTGGTCACGCCATTGCGCAACAACTCGTCGAGAAAGAACTCGGCCACCTGGGCAGCGTAGCCCTGGGCCACAAAGCGCTTCTCGTGCGGAAAGGTGTAGTTCTCCAGCCAGGGCAACAGGCCCTCGGCGGGCGAGCCGATCACATCGGTCTGCGGGTAGTGGACATGCATGTCCACAAAGCCCGGCGCGATCAGGCGCCCCGGCCAATGGGTGACGTGTTGACCCGCGAACTGCGGCGCGAGTTGCTGCCAGGCTCCTACCGCCAGCACACGCTGGCGGCCCTGGGCATCGGGGCCGATGGCGAGCAGGCCATCCTCGTCGTACAAGGCCTGGCCATCCTCGGAAAAACGCAACAGGGCAGAACGGTAGATGTGCATGGCTGCAAGCTTACCGGAGCCAGCCGCGCCTTTTCTCCAGCAAAGCCCCTCCGTTGTATGGTGTGGAGCAAGCACCGCCAGCGCTGGACGACACTGGCGAGGCCCCGACCAGGGCCACCGTGCAAGGGCCGCCCCGCAGCACCGGTGGCGTCCCCCCTCCGCGCAGCGCAGCGAAGCAGAGAGGGGGGAAGGCGCCGAAGGCGACTCAGGGGGGAGCCCCTCCATCCGGGGGTGCGTCAAATGTGCAATGCGTGCCCCAGCGCGCGCAGCGCCGCTTCCTGCACCGCCTCGCCCAGCGTGGGGTGGGCGTGGATGGTGCCCGCCACGTCTTCCAGCCGCGCGCCCATTTCCATGGACTGGGTGAAGGCCGCGGCCAGTTCGGCCACGCCTTGGCCCACGGCCTGCCAGCCGAGGATCAGGTGATCGCTCTTGCGCGCCACCACGCGCACGAAGCCGCCGGTGGCTTCCAGCGTCATCGCGCGGCCGTTGGTGGCGAACGGGAAGGCCGCGGTGATGCAGTCCAGCCCCGCAGCGCGCGCCTCGCCCGGCGTCTTGCCCACGACCACGACCTCGGGGTCGGTGAAGCACACGGCCGGAATGGCCATGGGCTCGAATCGCCGGTGCTTGCCCGCGATCACCTCGGCCACCACCTCGCCCTGCGCCATGGCGCGGTGCGCGAGCATGGGGTCGCCGGTGATGTCGCCAATGGCCCAGACGTTGCGCATGGAGGTGCGGCACTGCGCATCCACCGCCACGTAACGCCCGGCCATGTCGAGCTGCAGCGATTCGAGCCCGAAGCCCGTGGTGCGCGGCTTGCGGCCCACGGCCACGAGCACGCGGTCGGCGGGCAGCGCGAACTCGTCGGCGCGCGCGCTACGCACGCGCACACCGTGCTGCGCGTCGTAGCCCTGCACGCTGCAGCCCAGGTGCAGCACGACGCCGCTCTTCTCCAGCGCGTCGAGCACGGGCTGGGTCAGTTCCTCGTCGTAGCCGGGCAGCACGCGCTCGGCGGCCTCGACCACGGCAACCTCCACGCCCAGCTTGCGGTAGGCCATGCCCAGCTCCAGCCCGATGTAGCCCGCGCCGACCACGACCAGGCGGCGCGGCAGGCCCTCGGGCGCCAACGCGCCGGTGGACGAGACGACCGCGCCGCCGAACGGCAGCATGGGCAGCTCGACCGGCTCGGAGCCCGTGGCCAGCAGCAGGTGCTCGCAGCGCACGCGCACGGGCTCGCCGCCTTCGGCGGGCTGCACGATCACGGTCTTGCCGTCCTCGATGTGCGCCCAGCCCTTGCGCACCTGCACGCCGGCCTTGCGCAAGAGCGCGCCCACGCCGCCGGTGAGGCGCTTGACGATGCCGTCCTTCCAGCGCACGGTCTGCGCGATGTCAATGCTGGGCTCCTGCACGCGGATGCCCAGCGGCGAGCCGTGGGCCTGGTGGCGTGCAGCGTCGAACGCGTGCGCGGCGTGGATCAGCGCCTTGGACGGAATGCAGCCGATGTTCAGGCAGGTGCCGCCCAGGCTCTCGCCCTCGACCAGCACGGTGGGAACGCCGAGCTGGCCAGCGCGGATGGCAGCCACATAGCCGCCGGGACCGCCGCCGATGACCAGCAGCTTGGTGGTGATTTCTTTCATGTGTTTTCCTCCCGCTTCACTCGACGAACAGCAGGGCCGGGGTTTCGAGCAGCGCGCGCATGGCCTGGATGAATTGCGCCGCGTCCATGCCATCGACCACGCGGTGGTCGAACGAGGACGAGAGGTTCATGAGCTGGCGCGCCACCACCTGGCCGTTGCGGAACATGGGCCGCTCCACCATACGGTTGACGCCGACGATGGCCACCTCGGGGTGGTTGATGACCGGCGTGCTGGCGATGCCGCCCAGGGCGCCGAGGCTGGTGAGGGTGATGGTCGAGCCCGACAACTCCTCGCGCGGCGCCTTGCCACCGCGCGCGCCTTCGGCCACGCGCGCGATGCCCGCCGCGCAGGCCCACAGGTCCAGCGCCTCGGCATGGCGCAGCACCGGCACCATGAGGCCGCCGTCGGTCTGCGTGGCCACGCCCAGGTGCACGGCCGCGTGGCGCGTGACCACGCCGGCCTCGTCATCGAAGCGGGCGTTGATCTGCGGAAAGTCACGCAGCGCCAGCACCATGGCGCGCGCCAGGAAGGGCAGCAGCGTGAGCTTGCCACGCGTGGCACCGTGGAGCTTGTTGAGCTGCTGGCGAAGCTGCTCCAGCTCGGTCACGTCCACCTCTTCCACATAGCTGAAATGCGGGATGCGGCGCTTGGCCTCCTGCATCTTCTGCGCGATCTTGCGGCGCAGGCCGATGACGGGGATCTGCTCCTCGCCATGGCGCTCCACATAGGGCGAAGCGCCCTGCCCCGGCGCCTGGCCGCCACCGGCCAGGTAGGCGTCGAGGTCGTCGTGCTCAATGCGGCCGGCCGGGCCGCTGCCGTGCACGTAGCGCAGCTCCACGCCCAGGTCCAGCGCCCGGCGGCGCACCGCCGGCGAGGCCAGCGGGCGCTCATCCGCAGTGCGCGGCACCACGGCGGCGCGGTGCGCCGCCGTGGGCCGCGCGGCCGCAGGTGCCACAACGGGGGTGGGCGCCGGGGGCGCCTCGGATGCTATTGAAACAGGAGCTTTTGGCGCTTTATCTGCGGGCGCTGGAGCTGCATTTGGCTTCAAATTTCCGTCGCCCTCCACCTCCAGCCGCACGAGCTCGGAGCCCACGGCGATGGACTGGCCCACGACACTGCCCAGCGCCAGCACCTTGCCCGCCACGGGCGACGGAATCTCCACCGTGGCCTTGTCGGTCATCACGTCGGCGATGGGCTGGTCCTCGGCCACCACATCGCCGGGCTGCACATGCCAGGCCACCAGTTCCACTTCGGCAATGCCCTCGCCAATGTCGGGCACGCGGATCACATAAATACCCATGTCATGCCTCCACTGCGCGTTGCAAGGCCGCGCCCACGCGCGCGGGCCCCGGGAAATAGGCCCATTCCTGGGCGTGCGGATAGGGGGTGTCCCAGCCGGTCACGCGCTCGATGGGGGCCTCCAGGTGGTAGAAGCATTCCTTCTGCACCAGCGCCGCGAGTTCGGCACCAAAGCCGCCGGTGCCCGTGGCCTCGTGCACCACGACGCAGCGGCCGGTCTTCTTCACGGAGTTGACGATGGTCTCCAGGTCCAGCGGCCAGATGGAGCGCAGGTCGATGATCTCGGCGTCGATGCCGGCTTCGCGCGCGGCGCATTCGCTCACCCAGACCATGGTGCCGTAGGTCAGCACCGTGACGGCCTTGCCGGGGCGGAACACCGCGGCGCGGTCGAGCGGCACCGTGTAGTAGCCCTCGGGCACCATGCCCAGGGCATGCTTGGACCAGGGCACGACCGGGCGGTCGTGGTGGCCGTCGAACGGGCCGTTGTAAAGGCGCTTGGGCTCCAGGAAGATGACCGGGTCGTCGTTCTCGATGGACGCGATCAGCAGGCCCTTGGCGTCGTAGGGGTTGCTCGGCATCACCGTGCGCAGGCCGCAGACGTGGGTGAAGATGGCCTCGGGGCTCTGGCTGTGCGTCTGCCCGCCGTAAATGCCGCCGCCGCAGGGCATGCGGATGGTGAGCGGCGCGGTGAAGTCGCCCGCCGAGCGGTGGCGCAGGCGCGCCGCCTCGGAGACGATCTGATCCATGGCCGGGTAGAAGTAATCGGCAAACTGGATCTCCACCACCGGGCGCAGGCCGTAAGCCCCCATGCCCACGGCGGTGCCGACGATGCCACCCTCGGAAATCGGCGCGTCGAAGCAGCGCGACTTGCCGTACTTGGCCTGCAGGCCCTCGGTAACGCGGAACACGCCGCCGAAGTAGCCCACATCCTGGCCATAGACGATGACGTCGTCGTCGCGTTCCATCATCACGTCCAGGCCCGAGCGCAGCGCCTGGATCATGGTCATCGGCACGGTCCCTGCCGTGGCCGCCGTGTCTTTTTCTTGCGTTTCCATGGCTCAAACCCCCAGTTGCTGGCGCTGCCGGCGCAGATGCTCCGGCATGTCCTTGTACACATCGTCGAACATCGTCGCGGCGCTCGGCACGCGGCCGTCGAGCAGCGTGCCGTGGCTCTCGGCCTCCTTCTGCGCGGCGATCACCTCCTGCTCCAGCTCCTTCTGGGCCTGGGCGTGGCGCTCTTCGCTCCACTCGCCGATGGCGATCAGGTGCTGTTTGAGGCGCTCGATCGGGTCGCCCAGGGGAAAGCGCTGCCAGTCGTCGGCGGGGCGGTACTTGGACGGGTCGTCCGAGGTGGAATGAGGGCCGGCGCGGTAGGTCACCCACTCGATCAGTGTCGGCCCGTGGTTGGCGCGCGCGCGCTGCGCCGCCCACTGCGATGCGGCGTAGATGGCCAGGAAGTCGTTGCCGTCCACGCGCAGCGAGGCGATGCCGCAGCCCACGCCGCGCTGTGCGAAGGTGGTGCCTTCGCCGCCCGCGATGGCCTGGAAGGTGGAGATGGCCCACTGGTTGTTGACCACGTTGATGACCACGGGCGCGCGGTACACATGGGCGAAGGTCAGCGCCGTGTGGAAATCGGACTCGGCCGTGGCGCCGTCGCCGATCCAGGCGGAAGCTATTTTTGTATCGCCCTTGATCGCCGAGGCCATGGCCCAGCCCACGGCCTGGATGACCTGGGTGGCCAGGTTGCCCGAGATCGAGAAGAAGCCCGCGCGCTTGTACGAATACATCACGGGCAACTGGCGGCCCTTGAGCGGATCGCGCTCGTTGCTCATGAGCTGGCAGATCAGCTCGGACATGGGGATGTCGTCACGCGAGAGCAGCAGGCCCTGCTGGCGGTAGGTGGGGAAGCACATGTCGCCCTCTTGCAGCGCCTGCGCGTGCGCCACGGCGATGGCCTCCTCGCCCAGGCACTGCATGTAGAACGAGAGCTTCTTCTGGCGCTGGGCCACCAGCATGCGGGCATCGAAGATGCGCGTCTTCATCATGGCGCGCAGCCCGCGCCGCAGGCGCTCAGGGTGGATGGCCGGGGCCCAGGGGCCGACGGCGCGGCCCTCGTCATCGAGCACGCGCACCAGGCTGTTGGCCAGGTCGGCGGTATCAAAGGCGGGGGAATCGGGGGGAGGTCTGCGTACCGCGCCGGCCGGCGAGACGCTGAGATAGGAGAAGTCGGTCTTGCAGCCCGGGCGCCCAGTAGGCTCCGGCACATGCAGCCGCAGGGCTGTGTGCGATGTCATCCACGGTCTCCGCACGCGATTGTGTCGCGCGCTTGCGTTATGGGATTGGGATGCAACGCCGGGGTGTTGGCGCCGCATCCCCCTCTTTGCGCTGTAGCGCAGCCGTGGATTCTAGGCCTGCGGGTGCCGGGTCGCCAGTCCGGTAAAACCCACCCGCAACAGGGTCAGCGCGTGATCTTGCCCTGCACGCCCTCGACCAGCCAGTTCATGCCGAGGATCTGGGCATCGCTGAGCGTCTGCCCCTTGGCGATCACCTCGTGCCCCTCGTTGTCGCGTACGGCGGCCTGGGCGGCCTGGAAGGGGTGCAGCTTGCCCGCAGCGATGTCCTTCTGGCGCGCCAGCACCTCCTGCTGCACGGCCTGCGGCACCTTGCTGCCGAAGTCGCCAACGCGGATCATGCCTTCCTTCACGCCGCCCCAGACCTTGCCGCTCTTCCAGGTGCCGTTCTGCACGGCGCGCACGCGGGCCGTGTAGTAGTCGCCCCACTGGTGCGTGACCGCCACGATCTGCGCGTCCGGCCCCACGCGGCGCATGTCGGAGTGGTAGGCCACGGCCAGCTTGCCGCGCTCCTGCGCCGCCGCCATCACCGCCGTGGAGCCGGTGTGGAAGGCAACCACATCCGCGTCCTGGTTGAACAGCGCCATGGCGCCGTCGCGCTCCTTGGGCGGGTCGAACCAGACGTTGAGCCACACCACCTTCACCTGCGCCTTCGGGTTCACCGAGCGCATGCCCAGCGTGAAGGCGTTGATGCCCTGCAGCACCTCGGGGATGGGGAAGCCCGCCACGTACCCGGCCACGCCGGTCTTGCTCATGCGGCCCGCCGCGATGCCCGCGAGGTAGCGGCCCTCGTAGTAGCGCGCGTTGGCTGTGGCCACGTTGGCCGCCTGCTTGTAGCCGGTGATGGATTCGAACTTCACGTCGGGGAAGTCCTTGGCCACCTTGAGCGTTGGCTCCATGTAGCCGAAGCTGGGCGTGAAGATGATCTTGTGGCCCGTGGCGGCCAGGTCGCGGATAACCCGCTCGGCGTCCGGCCCCTCGGGCACGTTCTCGACAAAAGTGGTCTTGACGCCCGCGCCCAGCGCGGCCTCGACGGCCTTGCGACCCTCGTCGTGCTGGCGCGTCCAACCGGCCTCGGTGATGGGCGAGACATAGACGAAGCCGGCCTTCACGGGCTCCGCCGGCACCTTGGCCGGGGTCTGGGAAAAAACGGGGGAGAAAAAACAGGCGGCCGCGAGCGCGGCAGCGAGGTTTTTGTACATGGTGTTCCTCTACATGGTCCCGAAGACAAAAAAACAAAAGACCGCCGGGACAGCGGTCTTTGCGCAGGATTTTACCTGCTCGTACGCACGGGACCTTTGCTCAGGGATTCACAGGCATCACCGGCCACTGCGCCTGCAGCTTGCCATCGTCCACCACGCACAAGGTGTCGAACTGGGTCATCACCGCCTCGCTCTGCCAGGGCCGCCACAGCATCCAGTCGCCCACAGCCAGGGGTGTGGAAGGGGATGCCACCATGACCTGTTGGTTCGACGACGGGCCGTACAGGCCGCTGGACGCCACGCCCCGCGGGTGCACGGGATCGGCCAGCCAGTGCCCGCCGTGGATGGCCAGGCCCTGGCGCTGGTTCACGTCCCACCAGCGCACAGCATCCGAGATCGGTTCGGCGCCCACGGGCAGCCGAAAACGCTCCATCACCTTGAGGATGGGCGTGGCGATGAACAGCGCCGGTTCCAGCTCGGCCAGCGAAGGCAGGTCGAAGTGCGAAGGCTTGACCGCTGCCGAACCCACGGCCAGCTCGTTTGGCGTGTGCTGGTCATCGTGCAGGTGCAGCGTGGGCGAGCCAGCGGTGTTGAGCGTCCAGTCGCGCCCATCGGTGTGCAGTCGCTCGCGCGCCAAAGCCACCATGGTGGCGTAACGCTCCCGGGCGTGGGCGAGCGCGCGCTCGCGGTTGCCCGGCAGGTCGGGAATGGACGCCAGGTGCGCGTCGTAGCCCATGAAACCGCGCAGCGGCAACAGCGGCTCGTCGCGCAGCAGATCCAGCATGGCGGCCAGCATCTCTGTGGACTCGACGCCGCCACGGTGCAGACCCACATCGATCTCGATGTTGATGCCCAAAGGCACACCCTGGGCACGCGCCAGGGCGCGGTACTCGGCCAGGCGCTCGGGCGTGTCCACCAGCCATTGCACCTGGCGCGGCGCATCCAGGCGCGCGCTGGCCAGGCGCGGCAACACCCCATGCACGGCACTGGCCGGCAAAGGCTTGCCCAGCAGCAGGTCGGCGTCGGGCCGCGCCTGGGCCACCAGCTCGGCCTGCCGGGCATTGAAGACCATGGCGCGCTGTGTGTTCCAGACGCGCAGCGCCTCGTCGAGCAAGGGCGCACAGGGTAGCGACTTGGCCACCACGCGCAAGGGCAGTGCCGCATGGGCCAGGCGGCGGATGCGTGCCAGATTGGCCCGCCAGCGTGCGCGGTCGAGCACCAGCACGGGCTGCTGCGGCACGTCGGCCAGGGCCCGCGCCAGCGCGGCCAGCCGTTCGTCTGGTGGACCGCCCCGATCGGCAGGACGCAACCACCAGGCCCCTGCCGCCACGGCGGCGGCCGTCCAGAGCATTCGGCGACGGATCATGATGCACTGCTCCTCTCAAACCACGGACGCAGGTAGGCGTTGAGCATGCGCCCCTGGGGGTCCAGGTGGCGCCGCACGCGGTCGAAGTCGTTCCAGCGGGGGTACAGCGTGCGCAACTCCTGGGCGCTGCGGTCGTGCAGCTTGCCCCAGTGCGGGCGGGCGCCATGGCGGCGAAAGAGGGCCCCCACGTCCTTGACGAGGTAGTCCCACGGTTCGTCGTGCGCTGCATGCACAGCGATGGAGCAGCTGTCGCGCGCGTAGAACGGCGAAAGCCACGCGTCGTCCTGCGCCACGTAGCGAAATTCCACTGGAAAGTACACGTCGTTGCGCTGCTCCAGGTAGTCCAGCACCGCACGCAAACAGGCCGGGCCGTTGGCACGCGGCACATGCCCCTCGGTCTCGTTGAAGCGCGTGGGGCGCTGGGTGGACAGGAGCCGGTACGACCAGTCGGTGCGCTGCTCCGTCTGCGCGGGATCGATCAAGCGTTGCGCCACCCAGCGGCGCAACGATGGCGCGTAGCCCAGCCAGTCGCGCAGGCGGCGCAGGTCACGCAGCACGTCCTCGTCAGCGGAGACATGCGGCACCGGCTGCGGCGGGCCGGGGTGTTCGTCGTGCACGATGACGGCGCCATAGCCGGTGTGCGGCAGCAGGTAGCACTCGAACTGGCGGTGTTTGCGGGCCAGCGTATCCAGGTCGCGCAACAGGCTGTCCACCGGCATCAGCCATACGCGGCGCTGCAGCACATGGCGCGGGCGCACGCGCAGCGTCATCTCGGTGACCACGCCCAGCGCCCCCAGGGACACGCGGGCCGCGTGGAACACCTCGGCATTGTCCTGGGCGCTGCAGCTCAGGATCTGGCCCGTGGGCGCCACCAGCCGCAGCGACTGCACATCGGCGTGCAAGGCGGGTAGATCGGCACCGGTGCCGTGGGTAGCGGTGGCCAACGCGCCTGCGAGGGTCTGCGCGTCAATGTCGGGCGCATTGCGCAAGGCCAGGCCCACGCCATCGAGCAGGCGGGACACCGTGGCCAAACGCGTGCCTGCCTGCAGCGTGGCCGTGGGGGCAGGCTGCGCTGCATGGGCACTCAGACCGGACAGCGCATCGATGGACAACAGCGTGCCCTCGGTGGGCACCAGCGCCGTGAACGAGTGCCCTGCCCCGACCGCACGCAAGGGCGCAGGGGATTGGCGCAGCAGGGCTACCAGTTCCTCCTCACTGCGCGGGACGGCCCATGCGGCAGGCTGGCACTGCGCAATGCCGGACCAGTTGCGCCAGGCAGCGGGTGCAGCAGCGGCGGTCGGCACAGACGGCGTGGCGCCAGGCTGCGGCGCCGCCGCAGCGACCGGGCGCAGGGCCAGCGCCATGCCGCTTGCTGTCATGGATTGAAGAAATTGCCGCCGACTCATGGTTGCGCCTTTCGCATGTGGGTGATCAATGCGCTGAAATCTGCGTCGGAACACTCAGGGCACCAGCCCCTGCTGGGCATGGCCCCCTTGCCCTCGCGCACACTGCGCACCAAGGCATCGAGGCCCTGGCGCTCCAGCGCCGACCAGGCCGCACGGTCACCACGCTGCGGCGCGCCGGAACCGGGCACCTCGTGGCAGTGCACACAGCTGCGCTGGTACAGCCCCATCTGCCGCAGGTCGGGCGGTGGCAGGCCGTCCCATTCGCTGCTCCCGCTGCATGCCCCCACCATGACAGGCATGGCGAGCGCCCACCACCGCCACTGCAAGGCCGTTCTTGGTCGTTCCTGCGCCATGCTCAGAACCTGCGTGCCACCGACAGCACCAGGCGCCCACGGGCGGTGTCGCGTAGGCGGTCGCCGTCCGGCGTCTGGAACAGCGTGCGTTCCTTGACATGGGTGTCGATCCAGTCGATGCCCCATTCAAAGCCCCAACGGCGGTGTGTCAGGCCGATGCGGTAGTCGGTGTAGTTGGCTTCAGAAAAATGCGCGATCCGCTGATGGCCCACATGCAACACCAAGGTGGTGAGTCCATCCAGCGGGATTTTGTAGTCCAGATCGAACAGCCAGCTGCCGCGCGCACCATGGTCGCCACGGGCATAGCAATCGAGCGCCCGCGTTGGGTCTGCGGACAGGGACAACAGGGTGCCGCACACCCCTCCGGTGCTGATGCCCCGGTAGTTCTTGGACATGACGCGCATCACCCGTCCCTCCAGCGCGCCATAGCCCCATTCGAACACCGCAAAGGCGGTGTCATAGCGCGTGCTGCGCACGGTGGTGGGAGAGAAGGTTTCCACATCAAAGCCATGGGGCGCATCGAAACGTGCCCCCGGCAACACTTCGGCCGCCATGCCGACACCAAAATGCCAGGCGTCCGGGTCGCCAAAGCGATAGCCCCCCGCCACGGTCAGCGCCAGGCCGTTGCTTCCCTGGAACTGCTTCTTGCTCACCGTGGCGGCCTCCACCAGCCCGATCAGACCGCTTTCATGGGCCGCCTGGATGCTGAGCTTGGCCCCTGGCCGCAGCAGCGAATCCGATATGCCGCGCGTGCGCTGATCCGTCACGGCCCGAAGCTCCACATCAATGGCACGGCTGCTGATGTCATCGGGTGCGGACTGGGCCATCGCCTGCAAAGGCACCACCAGCATGGACACGACAAACCCGAGAAGAACACGAAAATTCATGATGCGGCTCCTGTACGTTGGACGGGCTGGCAGACCGGCTGCTCAGGCAGTTTGGCAATCCGGCTCAGCCTCTCGGTCTGGCCCAACACCTCCACACCCACAAAGGCGCGCAGCAAGAGCGCACCCTCCTGGATCCGCACCGTGGCCTTGTACTTCTTGCCGTCGCGCGGATCAAATGCCCAGCCGTCGCGCCAGGCATCGGAAGCGAATCGCTCCAACCGCGCCACCTTCACGCCACAGGTGTCCTTGGGCGTACCGGCATCCTTGTCCCACACCACCTGCGCACACAGGGCCTGCACCCGGTCTTCGCACGGGCCGAACGCTATCACTGCATCCTCTTGCGCCGTCAGCCACAGACCGTGCACGTCTGCCGGCTCCACAGCCGCCGCAGGCACTACACAGACGCTGGCAAACACGGCACTCCACCAGGTTGCTCGCATTGCTGTCTCCTCCGTTGTTGTATGCAATCCCTCGCGCCATGGTCAACCATAGCGATTGCTATCTTATAGTGATGACTATATTTATGAGGATGAGGATAATCCCTGAGCCACCCCACCCCAAAGCCATGCCCCCCACCCGGAAAAAGCCCCAGGCCCCTGCACTGACCGCCAAGAAGCAACCCGCGCAACAGCGCGGCGCCGAGACCTATGAGCGCATCCTGGAGGTGGCTGCGGCCTTGCTGGCAGAAGTGGGGATCGAGCGCCTGTCCACCAATCTGATCTGCAGCAAGGCAGGCCTGACCCCCCCGGCGCTGTACCAATACTTCCCCAACAAATACGCCGTGCTGTACGAATTGGGGCAAAGGCTGATGCAGCAACAAAACGAGCGCGTGGCGGTTTGGATGACCCCTGAGGTGCTTTCAGGCCCACCCGAGGCGCTGGAGGCAGCGCTGGCGCGGCTGATCCTGGATACCTACGACGTCACCCGCGCATTCCCTGGCGGCGTATGGGTCATGCGCGCTTTGCGTGCCGTCCCGACGTTGGCGCAGGTGCGCCTGGATTCGCACCAGACAATCACAACCCAGCAAACCGCCCTGCTCGCCCAGGCCCTGCCCCACGCCCCACAGGAGCAGCTCTATCTGGTCAGTCGCACGGCTGTGGAACTGCTCTACGCTGCCGTGGAAATGCTGTTTGACGAAGACCTGCCTGGTCCCGCCGTGGCGCAACTTGTGGCGGCCATGGTGGCCAGCCACATGAAGGCATTGCGACAATCCGCAGCCGACCCCACCCGACACTGAGAGATCCCCCTCTGACGCCATCCAGGAGCCTCCCATGCCGATGTTTGTCGATACCTCGCCCCCCGACCAATGCCTCTTCTGCCGCTTGGTGGCGGGAGAGATTCCTTCCGCACGGGTGTACGAAGACACGCTGACCATCGCCTTCATGGACATCGGCCAGGTCACCCCCGGCCATGTGCTCGTGGCCACCAAACGCCACGCCACCACGCTGCTGGACATCACGCCGCAAGAGGCCGCCGCCGTCATGCAGACCGCACAGCGCGTGGCCAGTGCCATCCGCGAGGTGTTCGACCCACCCGGCATGACGCTGCTGCAGGCCAATGGCCGCGAGGGCGACCAAACCGTGTTCCACTTCCACATGCATGTGGTGCCGCGCCACGCACAGGACGGCATCGGCTTCACCTGGCCGCGCAAGAACCCCGACGCAACCGTGCTGAAAGATTACGCAGACCGCCTGGCAGCGGCCATTGCGCCCACGCCCTGAGCGGCGGTAACGCTCAGTCGTATTCCACAAAGCGCTCGAAGCACTCCTTGAGCTTGTGCTGCCAGATGCGCTTGTCGGCCTCACTGGCAAAGCTGGCCTCGAAGCTGTTGCTGGCCAGTTGGTAGGCCTGGCGCGCCGTCATGCCGGTGGCGGCAAACACTTGGGTGAAGTTGTCGTTGATATAGCCGCCAAAGTAAGCCGGATCATCCGAGTTGACGGTGGCGCACAGCCCGGCGTCCAGCAACTGGCGCAGGTTGTGGTTCTTGAGATCCGGAAACACGCACAGCTTCTGATTCGACAGCGGGCACACCGTGAGCGGCACGCGATCCTGCGCCAGGCGCTGCATGAGCGCGCTGTCCTTGAACGCCTGCACACCATGGTCGATGCGCTCGACCTTGAGCACGTCGAGCGCGCTCCAGATATAGGCAGGCGGCCCCTCCTCGCCCGAATGGGCCACCAGGTGCAGGCCCAGTTCGCGGCAACGGGCAAATACACGCGCAAATTTCTCGGGCGGGTGGCCCAGCTCACTGCTGTCCAGCCCCACACCGATGAACTTGTCCTGCAGCGGCAGCGCCTGCTCCAGCGTGGCAAAGGCCTCTTCCTCGCTGAGGTGGCGCAGAAAGCACAGGATCAGGCTGGCGCTGATGCCCAGCAGGGTGCGCGCGTCCTCGCAGGCACGGTGCAGGCCGTTGATGACGGTCTCGATGGGTACACCACGTGCCGTGTGCGTCTGCGGGTCGAAAAAGATCTCGGCATGCACCACGTTGTCGGCAGCGGCACGCGCGAGGTAGGCCCGGGCCATGTCGTAAAAGTCCTGCTCGTGCAGCAGCACACTGGCACCGGCGTAGTAAATGTCCAGAAAGCTCTGCAGGTTGGTGAAGGCATAGGCGCTGCGCAAGGCCTCCACGCTGGGGTACGGCAGAGACAACCCATTGCGCTGCGCCAGGGCAAAGATCAGCTCAGGCTCCAGCGAGCCTTCGATATGGATGTGCAACTCCGCCTTGGGAATGGCGCGCAGCAGCGCGGGCAGGCGCTCGGGGGCGATGGGGGGAATCTTGAACATGGCAGACCTCGTGGGGGATGGAATGTCTGGGGTACATCATGCACCGCTGCGCGCCCAACGCAAAGGGCCGCACTGAGGCGGCCCTTTGCATCCAGTGGCGACGACTTTACTTCTTGTCGGCGCCGGGCACCTTGCCTTCCACGCCCTTGACGTAGAAGTTCACGCCACCCAGGAACTTGTCATCGGCCACCACATCCTTGGCCAGCACCTCTTTGCCGTCCTGGCCTGCGATGGGGCCCTTCCAGATCACGAAGCTGCCGTCTGCCAGGCCTTTCTTGACTTCTTCGACCTTGGTCTTGATGTCAGCGGGCACATCCTCGGCAATGGACACGATGTCGATCGCGCCTTCCTTCACGCCCCACCAGGCCTGGCCGGTTTCCCACTTACCTTCCAGCGCGTCGCGCGTGGCCTTGATGTAGTACGGGCCCCAGTTGATGACGGCCGACGCCAGGTGGGCCTTGGGGCCGTAGGCGGTCATGTCCGAATCCCAACCGAAGGCGCGCTTGCCCTTCTCCTGTGCGGTCTTGAGCACGGCGGGCGAGTCGGTGTTCTGGAACAGCACGTCCGCACCACCGTTGATCAGGCTGGTGGCGGCTTCGGTTTCCTTCGGGGGGCTGAACCATTCGTTCACCCACACCACCTTGGTCTTGATCTTGGGATTGACCGACTGCGCGCCCAGCGTGAAGCTGTTGATGTTGCGCAGCACCTCGGGGATCGGCACCGAACCCACCACGCCCAGCGTATTGCTCTTGGTCATGGCGCCCGCGATGATGCCCGCCATATAGGCGCCTTCATAGGTGCGGCTGTCGTAGGTGCGCACGTTGGCGGCCGTCTTGTAGCCGGTGGCGTGCTCGAACTTCACGTCGGCGAAGTCGGGGGCGATCTTCTGGATCGACTCCATGTAGCCAAAGGTGGTGCCAAAGATCAGCTTGTTGCCCTGGCTGGCCATGTCGCGCAGCACACGCTCGGCGTCAGCCGACTGGGGCACGCTTTCCACAAAGCTGGTCACCACCTTGTCGCCAAATTCCTTCTCGATGGCCTTGCGTCCGTTGTCGTGCGCAAAGGACCAGCCGCCGTCGCCCACCGGGCCGACATAGGCAAACGCGATCTTCAGCGGCTCGGCCTTGGGGGCGGGCGCCTCGGTGACGGGGGCGGGAGCCGGCGCCGGAGCAGGCGCGGGCTCTTCCTTCTTGCCGCAGCCCACCAGGGCAGCGGCCGCCACGGTGGAAAGCGCTGCCACCTTGATCAGAGCGCGTTTGTGCAGATCGGTCATGTCGGGTTCCTTCTGGGGAAGTGAGGGTGGACGAAAAAAACGGTCATTATGAGCCGGGATGGAAAGGTTTGCCCAGCGAGGCGGGCATGTTCACACGGATCCACTGCGGATTGCGCGAGATGAGTGCCAACACCACGATGGTGGCCACGTAGGGCAACATGCTCAGCCACTGGCTGGCCACCTCCACGCCCGTGGCCTGCAGGTGGAACTGCAGCATGGTCACGCCGCCAAACAGGTAGGCACCCAGCAGCACGCGCGCGGGCCGCCAGGTGGCAAAGGTGGTCAGGGCCAGCGCGATCCAGCCGCGCCCGGCCACCATGCCCTCCACCCACAGCGGCGTGTACACCGTGGAGATGTAGGCCCCCGCCAGGCCGCACAGCGCGCCACCCGCCACCACGGCAGCCAGGCGGATGCGCCGCACCGGATAGCCCAGCGCATGGGCCGACTGCGGGGATTCGCCCACCGAGCGCAATACCAGCCCGGCACGCGTGCGGTACAGGAACCACACCAGCGCAACCACAAACAACACGGTCAGGTACACCAGCGGATGCTGGCGGAACAGCGCAGGGCCGATGAAGGGAATATCAGCCAGCAGCGGCAGCGTGGCCTTGGGCAGCTCGGGCAGCTTGGCCTGCACGTAGCTGATGCCCGCAAACGCTGAAAAACCGACGCCGAACAAGGACAGCGCCAGCCCCGTGGCGTACTGGTTGGTGTTGAACCAGATCACCAGCCAGCCGAACACCGCCGCCAGCACCGCGCCCGCAGCCATGCCCGCTACAAAGCCCAGCCAGGGGTTGCCCGTGTGCACCACGGTGGCAAATCCGGCAATGGCGGCGCACAGCATCATGCCCTCTGCGCCCAGGTTGACGATGCCAGCTTTTTCGTTGATGAGCAGGCCCAGGGCCGCAATGGCCAGCACGGTGCCCGCATTGAGCGTGGCGCCGATCAGGAGTGCGTAGGATTCCATGGATCAGCCCCCCGCCTTAACCCCACCAGCACGCACCCAGCGCACACGGTAGGCAATAAAGGTGTCACAGGCCAGCAGCGAGAACAGCAACAGCCCCTGGAACACGCCGGTGAGCGACTTGGGCAACCCCAGGCGCGACTGCGCCAGCTCGCCACCGATGTAGAACATGCTCATCAGAATGGCCGAGAACACCATGCCCACCGGGTGCAAGCGCCCGACAAAGGCCACGATGATGGCCGCAAACCCGTAGCCCGCCGGCACATAGGGCGTGAGCTGGCCGATGGGCCCGGCCACTTCCAGCCCCCCGGCCAGACCCGCCGCACCGCCCGAGATGAGCAGCGCCGTCCACAGCGCACGGCGCGACGAAAAGCCCGCGTAACGCGCCGCCGCCGGGGCCAACCCGCCCACCTGCTGGGCAAAGCCTGCGCGCGAGCGGAACAGGAACACCCACAACACCGCCGCACCGGCCAGCGCCATCAGCAGGCCGATGTGCACGCGCGAGCCCGCCATGAGGCGCGGGATCTGCGTGACTTTCTCGAAGGTGCGCGTTTGCGGAAAGTTGTAACCCATGGGGTCTTTCCAGGGGCCGAACACCAGGAAGCTCAGGAACAGCGAGGCCACATAGACCAGCATCAGGCTCACCAGGATTTCATTGGCGTTGAAGCGGTCGCGCAGCAGCGCCGTAACGCCCGCCCAGGCCATGCCGCCCAGCACACCCGCCAGCAGCAGCGCAGGCACGATCCAGGCGCCCGTGTCCTTGCTCGCCATCAGCGCCACGCCGCCTGCGGCAATGGCGCCCATCACGAACTGGCCCTCGGCGCCGATGTTCCAGACGTTGGAGCGAAAGCACACCGCCAGCCCCAGCGCGATGAGCAGCAGCGGCGTGGCCTTGACCATCAGCTCGCCCAGCGCGTACTGCGAGCGCAGCGGCTCCCAAAAAAACACCTGCAGGCCACGCACCGGGTCTTTGCCCAACACGGCAAACAAGGCCACGCCAATCAGCACCGTGATGCACAGCGCCAGCAACGGCGAGCCATAGGTCCACCAGCGCGAGGCCTGGGGACGGGGTTCTAGCTTGATCATGCGGGATTCTCGTCCAGGGTTTGCGCTGCAAGCGCTTGGCTTTGGGCCAGGTGCGCCTGCACCTGCGCGTGCCACAGGCCGCTCATCCATTCACCAATGCGTTCCATGGTGGCATCGGCGCGGTCCACCGAAGGGGAAATCTGGCCCTTGGCCATCACATGGAGGCGGTCGCTGATGTCGAACAGCTCCTCCAGCTCTTCGCTGAGCACCAGCACGGCGCAGCCCGCATCGCGCAGGCGCAGGATTTCGGCCCGGATCTGCTGTGCAGCGCCCACGTCCACGCCCCAGGTCGGTTGCGACACGATGAGCAGCCGGGGCTGGGCCGAGACCTCGCGCCCCACGATGAACTTTTGCAGGTTGCCGCCCGAGAGCGACTGCGCCGCCGCGTGCGGCCCCCCGGCCTTGACGCCAAAGCGCGCAATGATGTCCTGCGCCTGGGCCTGCAGCGCGCCCATGCGGATCCAGCCGCCGCCGCCCAGCGCCTCGTTGCGCGTGAGCAGCAGGTTGTGCGCCAGGCCCATGCTGGGCACGGCGCCCCGGCCCAGGCGTTCTTCGGGGACGAAATGCAGGCCCAGCGCACGCCGCTGGCGCGGCCCCTGGTGCCCCACGTTCTGCCCCGCCACCTGCACCATGGCGGGCGCAGCGCGCGTGTCTTCGCCCGACAGCGCGTAGAGCAGCTCTTTTTGCCCGTTGCCCGACACGCCCGCAATGCCCACGACCTCACCCGCGCGCACCTCGAACTGCACATCGACCAGATCGACACCGAACTGGTCTGCGCGCGCCAGGTTCAGCCCCTGCACGCGCAACACGGCGTCACCGGTGCGCACGGCACGGTGCTCCAACGCGGGCGGCTCGGCACCGATCATCAGGCGCGAGAGCGAGGCGTTGGATTCCACGCGCGGGTCACACACGCCCGTCACCCGGCCCGCGCGCATCACCGTGCAGGCGCTGCACAGGGCTCGGATCTCGTGCAGCTTGTGGCTGATGTAGAGGATGCTGCAGCCCTCGCTGGCGAGCTTGCGCAGCACCACGAAGAGTTTGTCCACCGCCTGCGGCGTGAGCACCGAGGTGGGCTCGTCCAGGATGAGCAGGCGCGGGTTGGCCAGCAGCGCGCGGATGATTTCCACGCGCTGCATCTCGCCCACGCTCAGGGTGTGCACGGGGCGCAGTGGGTCCACCTCCAGACCGTACTCGGCCGCCTTGGCGGCAATGCTGCGCGTGACTTCGGTGAGCGACAGGCTTTTGTCCAGCCCCAGCCAGACGTTTTCGGCCACGGTGAGGGTATCGAACAGGCTGAAATGCTGGAACACCATGGCAATGCCCAGTTGCCGCGCCTCCTGCGGGTTGCGGATGCTGACCGGCCGGCCATCGAACTGCACGCTGCCCTCGTCGGGCTTGACGGTGCCGTAGATGATTTTCATCAGCGTGGACTTGCCCGCGCCGTTCTCGCCCAGCACGGCGTGGATCTCGCCGGGCTGCACCGTGAGCGACACACCGCAGTTGGCCACCACGGCCGGGTAGCGCTTGGTGATGCCCGAGAGCTGCAGGCGCGCGGGCGCCTGGGCTGGGGCATCGGGGGTGGCGTTGGGGTTCATGGGGGCGATTGTCTCTCAGTTTGTGGTGATTGCATGTGCAGGGCTATGGCTCAAAAAGGCTGCAGGGCAGGATGGCCATGCGCAATGCGCTATTATTTTTATAGCATTACAACACCATGTTACAAGCCTGGGGCCGCCAGCGCCCTGGCGGCACACCGCCTGGCGGGGCGCGCAATCCCGGAGCACGGATCGGCGCCAATCGCTGTAACCTTGGGGCCATGCTGCCTACCCTGCAATTCATTCGCCGTGGCCAGACCGTCGCACTGGCCGATGTTCCCCCAGACCGCACGCTGCTGCAACTGCTGCGCGAAGACCTGGGCCACACTGGAACCAAAGAGGGCTGCGGCGAAGGCGACTGCGGCGCCTGCACCGTGGTGGTGGGCGAGGCCGAGGGTGGTCGCATCCGCTACCGCGCCATCAACGCCTGCATCGCCCTCGCGCACTCCATCGACGGCAAGGCGCTGTGGACGGCCGAGGATCTGGCGCACGACCCACTGATCCGGCCCCAGGACGCCGCCACGCCCACCGGGACCTTGCACCCGGTGCAACAGGCGCTGGTCGATCACCACGGCTCGCAGTGCGGCTTCTGCACGCCAGGCTTCGTGATGAGCCTGTTCGCGCTGTACCAGACCGAGGTCTGCCAGGGACGTGGCGTGACGCGTGCGCAGGCGGTGCAGGACCTTTCGGGCAACCTGTGCCGCTGCACCGGCTACCGCCCCATCCTCGACGCCGCGCAGCAGATGGACCAGCTGCCGCGCTGGCAGGTGGACGAAGCCGTTTTGCTACAAAAACTGGAGCTGCTAGCGCTTGACCAGCAAGCGCTGGAGCCCAATTTTGCTTATATTTCTCCGACCACCCTGGCCGAACTGCTGACGGTGCGCGCCGCGCACCCGCAGGCTCAGCTTGTGGCCGGCTGCACCGACGTGGGCCTGTGGGTGACCAAGCAGCACCGCCAGTTCGCCCAGGTGCTGGACGTGACGCGCGTGGCCGAGCTGTGCCGCATCGACGAGGCGCCCGACCACACCGCCATCGGCGCCGCCGTGCGCCTGGAGGACGCCTTCGCCGCCCTGGTGCGCCGCCGCCCGCAGTTGCAGACCTTTGCCGCGCGCTTTGCCGGCCTGCCCGTGCGCAACGCGGGCACGCTGGGCGGCAACGTGGCCAACGGCTCGCCCATTGGCGACTCCATGCCGCTGCTGATCGCGCTGCGCGCCCGCGTGGTGCTGGCCAGCCCGGGCGGCGAGCGCACGCTGGCGCTCGAAGACCTCTACACCGGCTACCGCCAGAACGTGATGGCACCCGACGAGGTGCTGGCGCGCATCCTCGTGCCGCACCCGGCGCCGGGCGAATTCCTGCGCGCCTACAAGGTCTCCAAGCGCCAGGACGACGACATTTCCGCCGTCTGCCTGGTGCTGAACCTGCACCTGGACGGCGGCCAGGTCGCGGCCGCCTCCATCGGCGCGGGCGGCGTGGCCGCCGTGCCCGCGCGCGCGCGCCAGGCCGAGGCCGCCCTGCACGGCCAGCCCTGGAGCGAGGCCGCAGCACACCTGGCCGCCCAGGCGCTGCAGGCCGAATTCACACCGCTGTCCGACCTGCGCGCCAGCAGCCAATACCGGCACGCCGTGCTGGGCAACCTGGCACGGCGCTTCTGGCTGGAAAGCCAGGGGCTTGCGGATGTGTCGCTCGACACCTTGCAACTGGAGGCCCTGGCATGACAACCGCAGCACGCGCCCTGGGGCAATCCCACCCGCACGAGAGCGCCCGCGCGCAGGTGGCGGGCAGCGCGCACTACATCGACGACCTGCCCGAGGTGAAGGGCACGCTGCACGCCGCGCCCATCCTCTCGCCCGTGGCGCACGGGCGCCTGAACGGCGTGGACTGCGCCGCCGCGCTGGCGATGCCCGGCGTGCGCGCCGTGGTGCTGGCCCGGGACATTCCGGGCGACCCGATCCTGGCTGCGTTTGCGCACGACGAACCCATCTTCGCCCAGGACGCCGTGCACTACGCAGGCCAGGTCATCGGCCTGGTGGTGGCCGACACCGCCCTGCAGGCGCGCCGCGCCGCGCGCGCCGTGCGGCCCGACATCACCCCCCTGCCCGCCATCCTCACCATCGAACAAGCGCTGGCCGCGCAGAGCCGCGTGCTGCCACCCGTGACGGTGCGCCGGGGCCAGCCCGAGGCGGCGCTGCAAGCCGCCCCACACCGGCTGCAAGGCACGCTGGAAGTGGGCGGCCAGGAGCATTTCTACCTGGAAGGCCAGATCGCCTACGCCCTGCCGCTGGAACAGGGCCAGTGGCACATCCACGCCAGCACCCAGCACCCGGGCGAGGTGCAACACTGGGTGGCGCATGCGCTGGGCATCGCCAGCCACGCGGTACGCGTGGAGTGCCGGCGCATGGGCGGCGGCTTTGGTGGCAAGGAGACGCAGGCCGGCCACCTGGCCGTGTGGGCCGCGCTGGCCGCGCACAAGACCGGCCACCCGGTCAAGCTGCGCCTGGACCGCGACGACGACTTCGTGGTCACCGGCAAGCGCCACCCCTTCGCCTACCGCTGGGACGTGGGCTTTGACGACAGCGGCCGCATCCTGGGCCTCAAGCTGCACATGGCGGCCAACTGCGGCTTCTCGGCCGACCTGTCGGGCCCGGTATGCGACCGCGCCGTGTTCCACGCCGACAACGCCTATTACCTGGAGCACGTGGAGATCGAATCGCACCGCTGCCGCACGAACCTGCAGAGCCACACGGCGTTCCGCGGCTTCGGCGGGCCGCAGGGGGTGATTGCCATCGAGACCATCCTCGGCGACATCGCCCACGCCCTGGGCCGCGACGCGCTGGACGTGCGCCTGGCCAACCTCTACGGCACCACGGAGCGCAACGTCACCCACTACCAGATGCCGGTGGAGGACAACATCCTGCACGATCTGCTACCAAAACTGGAGCTGTCAGCGCAGTACCGGCGGCGCCAGGAGGCTGTTTTGGCATGGAACGCACGCAACCCCGTGCTCAAGCGCGGCCTGGCGCTCACGCCGGTGAAGTTCGGCATCAGCTTCACGGCCACGCTGTTCAACCAGGCCGGCGCGCTGGTGCATGTCTATACCGACGGCAGCGTGCAGGTGAACCACGGCGGCACCGAAATGGGCCAGGGCCTGCACACCAAGGTGGCACAGATCGTGGCCGA
>Ga0116193_1000764_pt1 | contig 28790 bp, 25 predicted proteins | sample AD_UKC115_MetaG_FD_89892 | JGI IMG/M metagenome (GOLD analysis project Ga0116193, IMG submission 89892) | Active sludge microbial communities of municipal wastewater-treating anaerobic digesters from Hong Kong - AD_UKC115_MetaG | ecosystem: Engineered > Bioreactor > Anaerobic > Digestate... | reverse complement strand
TGCCCCCTGAAGACTCCTGGAAGACTACCAGGTCGATAGGATGGAGGTGTAAACGCAGCAATGCGCTCAGCCCACCATTACTAATCAGTCGTGAGGCTTGACCATATTATTAAATCAATTAAAAATCCCTCGAAAAAACGAGGGATTTTTTAATTAATAACAAAAGTTTCCAAAACTTTACTTAAATCCATCAGTGTAAAAGGTTTGCGAATGTGACTTTTTGCAATGTTTGCTCTAATTAACTGGTTGACATTCTCTGTAATATAACCACTGCAAATAATTAAGGGAACAGAGTTGCTGATTTTTTTTATTTCCAAGAGTGTTTCTTTGCCAGAAAGAGCTGGCATGATCATATCGCAGAGGACAGCCACAATTTCCTCTTTGTGTTTTTTGAAAAGCTCAATACCTTCTATGCCGCTACCTGCCTCTATGACTTCATATCCGAGAGTCTGAAGCATGGTGCTTGTAGTTGCTCTTACTGTGTCTTCATCATCAATAAGTAAAATTTTTCCAGAACCATAGAATAGTTGAACTTCTGCTTCCATTATCATGGCTTCATCAAATATGGGCAGATCTATGATGAACTCAGTGCCTTTACCTACTTCGCTTTTTAAATGGATCTGACCTTTGTGCTCAAGAATACTCCCATATACCGTAGATAGGCCGAGTCCTGTTCCTTTGCCAAGTTCCTTTGTTGTAAAAAAGGGTTCAAATATTTTTTCTTGTATTTCTGGTGGTATTCCTATTCCATTATCGACTACATATATTCTTATATATTCACCAGGTGCGATTTTGAATTCAGGACTGCTATGATTTTTATCAAGCAGAATATTCTCTGTCCGGAAAAGTATTTCACCACCCTCAGGAAGTGCATCACGTGAATTTATCCCAAGATTCATCAGTGCATTTTGAAGAAGGCTGGATTCCCCTTTTATGAAGAATTTGTTAGCATTGAGTATTGCTTTTATTTCTATTTTGCGATCAATGCTTTGTCTTAAAATAGAAACTGTTTCATCAATTATCGAATGGACATTTAAGGAAGTGAAGTGCAATGTGTTTTTTCTGGAAAAAGTTAGAAGCTTTTTTGTCAATTGTCCGGCTCTTTGAGAAGAGCTGAGAATATTTTGGCAGAATTTTAAGAGTTCAGGGTGATCCTGTAATTTTAGAGTTAACAATTCTGCTGAGCCTGATATAGCAGTAAGTGCATTGTTAAAGTCGTGGGCGATTCCCCCAGCAAGCTTTCCTATGGCATCCATTTTTTGAGAATGTATCAGCTGTTGCATTAATTTTTCTTTTTCTAATTCAATTTCTTTTTTATCAGTTATATCTTGACCTTCTATTATCACATAAATGACCTTTTGCTCCTCCCCAGTCATTGGTGAGATGGTTAAATCTATGTAATGCTCATTCCTATAAAAATCAAATATGGTGATTTCGTCGCGAAAAAATTCCTCACTTAATGATTTTTTTATAGCATCGTCAAAAAATTTCATGGCTTCATCTAAGTCTTTCCATAGAGGTAGTTCCCATATAAATTTACCATAGACTTCTTCTTTTGAAAGGCCTGTTAAGTTCAATGTCTTCTGGTTGCATTCTGATATTTTACCATAGTGATCAATGAGAATGATGAATTGATAGGATTGATCCATTATTGCCTTCGAAAGAGCTTCTGACTCTTGAAGTTTTGTCTGTGTTTGTTCCAGATCCGTTATTTTGCTATTGAGACGTTTTTTTAGGAACCAACTTAAGGATATTAAAGAGATAATAAGTATAATCATAAAAAGACCTGTGATCTTTATCAGTCTCAGTGTTTCTTCACTCATAAATCCGGAGTAGTCAAGGGAGATCCATCTTGAATGATATAGATTGAGTTCATCATTACTTATGTCATTTAGGGAACGATTGATTATGGCGAAAAGTTGGGGATAGTGTTTGCTTACACCTATGGAAAGTCTGAATACATAGTCTGTATTTCCAGCTACACGAAGATTTGAGAGTTTTTCTTTTTGAATATAATAGGATGCAACTGCGAGATTTTCAACAAGAGCATCTACAACTCCAAAGGATACATCTCGCAGTCCCTCCTGAATATTTTTTACTTCTACTATTTCAAAAAGCCCCTCGTAATTTTTTCTCAGATATTCTTCAGTGGCATACTCATTTACAACTGCTACGCGCCTGTTTTTTAGCATGTCAAGAGTTAAGGTTCCTTTTATTTTTTGGGAGGTTATAATCACAACAGGAATTTCTACATAAGGTTTTGTAAAGAGAATATATTCCCGCCTTGAAGGAGTATCTACAATTACAGGAGCTATAGCACTTGTTCCATTTTTTAATGTTTCAATTTGAGCTGCCCAATCAGTGTAGACTTTTTTATGGAATTGTATTCCAATTCGTTTCTCTATAGCTTTTATAATATCAGCTCCAAGCCCATGAAATTCTCCATCTTCTCCTAAAAATTCGATTGGAGGGAATTTCCAGTCAAAAAACAATATCAGCTTATCACTGTTTTTTTCAAGCCAATGTTTTTCTTCTTCTGTAAGGTGAACTTGATTTATTTTATAATTTTTATCGGTAAAATAAAAATATATAAAAATTGATATAACTAACAGAATTATAACAATGAATAATTTTCCCCAATATTTCTTATTTATAAATCTTAAGCTTGCCATTTTTAGACCTCGCTTTTATCTGCTATTTAATATATAATCATGGAGTCTATAAGGCAATATTAATTGAGTTTAATCTATAAATGGCAGTTGATGTAATAATTACAATTTAAGGGTATGGATTAGCCGCTGAGCATGTTTTTTTATGAAAGCTACTGGGAAATATTTTGTTGTTGAAATACTGGGTGAGTTAATAGAGATATTGAATTAAATTAAAATATTCAAAAAGGATTTTAAAATGCTCAAAAAGGTAAATATCAAAGATGAGGTAAATTCAGTAGATGGCCTATATATCTACAAAAAAATAGGCACTCTTAACAGTCATGTGCTAAGTGTTGTTCAGGTAGAAAACCGTACGCTTGATTTTCATGTACATGAAAAATCTGACGAGCTCTTTTATGTTATAGAAGGTTCTTTCCAGCTGGAGTTGGAGGATGGTCTGCTGACCTTGAATGAAGGGGAATTTGTAATTGTCCCCAAAGGGACTAAGCACAGACCCGTTGTGAAATCCCTTACAAAGTTTTTGATGATTGAGCTGGAGGGGACTTTAAACAAGGAAAATAGTGGCGATCTTTATGAGGATTGATAGAGTGGCAAGTTTTTATAATCTATGATTTTACGCAGTAAACAATATCCGCCAAAGAATATCGATTAAACTGTTTAAATGAGTTTTTTGTGCAATAAATTTTTATTGTGCTTGACTTTTTTGTGTAATATTATATTGTATTCAATATAATATTACACAATATAAATAGAGGTGAACATGAAACAATACAATTGTGAAAACTGCAAATTGCGACAGAAGTATGATGCAAATCCAAAGTCAATTGCTGGAAGATTCTGGAAATGGCATATTAAATTCTGTCCTGGATGGAAATCCTATTTAATATCAAAAACCCCTGAAGAAAGAGAAGCTCTCTTTAGAACTTATGGAAGAAGGAACATTTAGGAGGGCTGATATGTCGAATTTATATGATATAAGTGTTAAAACTGCATCATTTCTTAACAGAGAACTATCCGAATATAAGGGTAAAATTCTGCTAATTGTAAATACAGCAAGCAGATGTGGATTTACCCCTCAATACAACGAACTGGAGGATTTATATAGAAAGTATAAGTCTGAGGGATTTGAGATACTTGCTTTTCCATGTAATCAGTTTATGAACCAGGAGCCCGGGACAAACAAAGAGATTCAGGAATTTTGTTCTGTGAATTTCAATATAACATTTCCAATCTTTGATAAAATTGATGTCAAGGGAGATAATATCCATCCATTGTATAGCTTTCTTACATCTGCAAAACCAGGAATTTTTGGTTCTAAGAGGATAAAATGGAATTTTACAAAATTTCTTGTAGACAGAGAGGGCAATGTTGTTAAACGATATGCGCCTATTACAAAGCCATCTAAAATTGAAAAAGATATAGTGAGGATGATTAGAGATAATTAAATGAATGATGAATATTTGCGACTTGATAACCAGTTGTGTTTTCTTTTTTATTCTTTATCCAGAGCAATAACCCGGATGTATGGCCCTCTTCTTTCTGAATTGGGCCTTACATATCCACAGTACCTGGTTCTTCTCATTTTATGGGAAGATGATAACATAGAAGTCAATCGCATAACAGAGCGTCTTCACATGGATACAGGAACTGTTAGCCCCATGCTTAAGAGACTTGAAAGTGCTGGATTGATTAAACGCAGCAGATCTATGGAAGATGAAAGAAAAGTTATCATCTCACTCACAAGCAAGGGGCTGAAACTTAAAGAAAAAGCTTTAGGCGTCCCTGCTGAGCTATTTTGCAAAACAGGCCTTACCATGGATGAATATAGAATTATGAAGAATAATCTTTTTGAACTCCTTACACGGATAGAAGATGCAGAAAGCTGCAAAAAAAATAAATAAACGCTTTTATTTATACGAAGTAATAGATTTTGATGTCAATTAAGTGATAGTGATCTAAAGAATTCTACAGAGAATTACGCACTGAAATAATTGAATTTGCTCTTGATAATTCAGGTTAAACAGTTGTTGGAGAGAGATTCATATAAGAAAAAGGCATTGATAGTAAAGTTAGTTGTATTGTAAGCGTTAAAAAACAGCTATGAGATAATAACCTTCCGCTTGTTGAGTTCGATACATTTATTGTTTATCCCATAGATTTTTTTTACAGATATTGGGTTAATTATTTGATTATCACCAGTTTTAAAAATTTTCCCATCTTTTAGTAAAATAAATTCATCACAAAATTGCAAAGCTCTGTTTATATCATGAAGGACTATAAGAGAGGATAGGTTCATTTTTTTTGTAAATTCTTTTATGATTTTTAAAATTTCAATCTGATTTTTCATGTCAAGGTGATTGATTGGTTCATCAAGTAGGAGTATCTCTGGTTTTTGAATGATAGCTCTTGCAATAAGGACTTTTTGAGCTTCACCTCCGCTGAGTCTGTTTATTGATCTAAATGAAAAATTTTCAAGAGAGAATTTTTTTATTATATAATCTACCATATGGAGATCCTCAATAGAGGGTTCTGAATTTATATAGGGTTTTCTTCCAAGGAGTATTGACTCAAAAACTGAGCAATCGGGTAGTGCATTATTAATTTGTGGAAGGTATGCTATTGTTTGAGCAAGCTCTCTGTTAGAGAAATCCTTTATATTCTTGCCTTCAATTTTAATTTCTCCTTTTTGAGGCATAATTATTCTGTCTATGAGTTTAAGCAGTGTTGACTTGCCTGAGCCATTTGGTCCAAGAAGAGCTGTAACCTTTCCCTTTTTTAGAGAAAAGGATATATCAGTTAAAATTATTTTTCCTTCATAACCAGCTGTACAATTGGAAAGCTGAAGCATTATACCCTCCTTCTTTTTATAAGCATATAAAAGAATAATGGAGCCCCAAGAAGAGAAGTTATTATCCCCACAGGGAGAATTACAGGGTCTAAGATAGTTTTTGCAATTAAATCAGAAATTAAAAGAAGCAACGAGCCAAAGATAGTAGATAATGGAATCAAAAATCTATAATCAGTCCCTATAAACATTCGCACAATGTGAGGCGATATTAGGCCCACAAATCCTATAATTCCAAGAAAGGCTGTGCATATGCTTATAAGTATAGCACAGAGAAGCATAGAAATCAACCTCAATGAAGTGACGGAAACACCCAAACTCTTTGCTGTTTCATTTCCCCATAGCAAAGAATTAAAACTCCATCGTTGAAAATAAAACCAGATAAAAGAGAGCATGAAGGCTATTGCGATTATTGCATTTTCGCTCCATCCTGCTTTGCCTATATCTCCAAATGTCCAAAATATTGTTGCTGACACCTGAAAATCAGCGGCAAAATATTGAATAAACATAGTGGCAGCATTAAAAAGGCTTCCAATTGCAACTCCCGAAAGAACAACCGCCTCTGGAGAGATGTTTTTATAAAGAGAAAGTCCAAGAATGATGATTGTAGAGAGAATGGCACCTACAAAGGCAGATATTGCTACAAAGTAGCTGTTGAAGAAAGTAACAGATTCATTTCCAAAGGAATGAGCTGTACCAGCATTAAAGAAAATTATTGCCATAGCAGCACCAAAGGCAGCACCATGGGATATGCCAAGAGTAAAAGGTGAAGCCAGAGGATTTTTTAATATATTTTGCATAACACATCCTGCAAGCCCAAGAGATGCCCCTGCCAATATGGCTCCGATTGAACGAGGAAGACGTATGTTGTATAGAATATAGGAATTCTCGTTGCCAGCAAAGAGGGCCTTAAGAATTTCAATAAACGATATCTTTATTGAGCCAGAAGAAAGGGAGTATATAAATACAGACAAAAGAATAGCTATTAACAATAAGCCTGATAGTATTTTATAGAAAATAGACTTTTGATATCTTTTGACAATTCTGTTTTTATTCAACTGAGATTCCTGAGCTTGTAAACTTAACTTTTCCATAACCTTTGTAGCTTTGTTTAATTTCGTGATATATATCTTTACCCAAAAATTTTATAAATATTTCCGCTGCTTTATCTTTGGTATTGATATCTTTGAATTTATGGGGATATATGCTTTTTCCTATGAAGTAAGAGTTTAGAATTAAAATTTCAAGGTTAGTTCTGTAAAAATTGTATGGGAAGAGAGTTTTTGAATTGCCAAAAGCAGAGAGTTTTTTGTAAAATTCTGGATTTTTTTGATAATCACTTTCAATAAGGGATAGTCCTGCTGCATCTATGAATATATGTTGTGGATTCCATAGTATTAGTCTTTCCTTATCGATAAAAATATGGCCCCTCTGCCCAGCCTCATCTGCAACATTGTGAACATTTATCCATTGAAGGGAAGGGTAATATGCCTCTGTGCTTGTTATTCCGTGCGCTCCTCTTGCACTAATTCCTCCTATATAGACGGATTGAGGTTTTTCATCCTTTGTGCGTTTGTTTAGATCTGAAATGGATAAATCTATGTAGCGATTTAACTCATTAGCTCTTTCTTTTTTGTTTAGTATTTCCCCAAGAAAGGAAAATGTTTTTTTAACCTCTTCAATATTGAATCCTGCTGTTCCTGCATATGCAAGGACAATACATGGTATACCTGTTTTTTGCTCTATAAGATTTGCATTATCAGCTTCGAAGGTAAATATAACATCTGGCTTGATTGAGATTAATCTTTCAAAGTCAGGAATTTTGCCAGGACCTCCTTCGCCTATGGTTGGAATTTTACTTAATTTATGGGATATTGCAAGCCAGTATGCTTTTCCAGATGAATTTATACCCTTCATCAGGTTTTGTTTTTCAATACCTTCTACTGCTACAACTCTGTCAAAGCATTGCATATATACTATATATCTTAATGATGCGCTAATTGCCACAATTCTTTTTATCTCTGCAGGAATTGTAACATTACGACCAGCCATGTCTTTTATTGTTCGTTTTTCAGCAGAAAGTGCATGGTTTGATATTAAAATTACAATGGCTGTTAAAATTTTGATTATGGTTTTCATGCAAATCTCCTTTTTGGTTTAAGTCTTCTGAAAAGGGACGTATGGCTTGATATCAATTACAGGTGTGCCATCTATCATATCAACATGCTTTATTCTGATGATGTTATCAATTACATCCACAACCTCCACAGTGGAAAGACCTATTGGGTTTGGTCTAACCGGAGAGCATGTGCTAAAGACTCCTCGCTCTTCCCCAAGGTGTGGAGGTTTTGCAATTAGCTTTTCTGGTGTAAATGAAGGTGAGTTGTGAAAGTAAAATAAAACATTAATAATATCTCCTGACTTTATATCCCTGATTCCGAGAAGGTATTCTTTATTTATTATAATTTCAGCCTCAAGGTTGGAGACGCTACAATGCCTTGGTACCTCTGAGTGGTTGTGCCTCATATAGCCTATTGGTCTTATGGTAAAAAATTCGTTATTCATTTCTAATCCATTTTATATGAGTTTATTGAGTATTTCTTCTACTTCTAAAATTGCCGTTTTTGAAGTTATTTCAGTTCCTTCAATTGCAGAGTTAAAGACATCCATGTCATAATGGACTATGCCTGATACTGGAAGGTCCATTGCTCTGGCAATTCCCATAGCCTTATCCTCTATTTGACCATAGGGGACTTTGTTAATTATAAGATAACGCTTTTTATCCATCACACTTGCAAGATCAAAAATTCTTTTTGCCACAGAAAGGGATTCCCGGGTTGGTTCACTTATAGCAATAACAGTATCTATACCCTTTTCCACACCTCGACCAAAGTGTTCTACTCCTGCCTCTGTATCAACAATCATTATCTCATTTTCTTGTAGCACAACCTTTTCCAAGAATTCTCTGCTTATGGCTCCCATGGGACAGGCGCAGCCCTCCATAGGCATATTGATCTTTCCTATTGTTATAAATTTTATAGACCCATGATCTGCAATGTATTGGTTCCCTATTTCCGCCAGGGGAAAGCTTTCATCTTCTATTACAGAGATTTTTACTTCTTTATCTCCAGAGGAAAATCTCTTCATCATATTTTGCTGAACAGATTTTTTGCCACCAAGGTATTCCATAAAAGCAAGGGGAGTTTCTTTAATACCAAGCATCTCCGGTAATCCAAGATTTGACTCATCTGTATCAACCACGCATACGTTAAAACCTTTCTTCTGGAAAGCCTTTGTGAGAGAGTAGACCATAAAGCTTTTTCCAACTCCACCTTTTCCACAAACTGCAATTTTTTTCATGTTACATACTCCTTATTTTATTTTCCCTGAGGTGAAAACCCCAGGGAAAAAAGAACCTTTAAAATTCAAAACTAACAGAACCCTTAACAGAGAAGGGAGCACCTGCATAATAGCTTGTTCCTGATAGAGAATCATCAGAGGCGCTTATGGCTGATATGTATTTTTTATTAAAAATGTTATCGAAATCCAGAGATATTTTTATGTTTTTGGCAATGAAATTTTCCCTTGAATAACTTAGCCTTAGAGAGGCTATATAGTATGAGTCAATTTTTTCATTATGATCAAGTGTCCCATATCGGGATCCCATATATTTAACTGAAGGGGTAGCCTCAAAGCCTTTATAATTTCCTGATATTCCTCCTACAATTGTCCATTGAGGAGCATCGACAATTTGTTTTCCATCATTGTCATACTCTGTGCCCTGATATACAATGTTGCCATCATATACAAGATGATTGTATGCAGGATTGAAAAATATTGTAACAAAGTCTCCAATGAAGACGTTCATACCTATCTCAGCGCCATATCCTTTGGCCTTGCCTACGTTTTGCTGGTAGCTTACTGGCTTGCTTGTAGATGGATCTGTAACGCGGTTATCTGTAATGTTGACCAGCAGATTTTTGTGCCGTGACAGGAAAATGGTTGGCGTGATTTCTATAAAGTCATTTTTAAATCTGACTCCTGCATCTATGTTGTGAGATTCCTCAATATCATAGCCCTTGAATAAGTCATTGAGAGTTATGCCTGCAGCCTGAAATTGAGTTCGCAGTCGATTATACAGATTTATTAGAGGCATATATGAGTATGGTCTTATAAAATTGCGGCCATAGCTTGAGTATATTTCAAAGTTTTTTGTAAAGGAATAAGAAACACCTGCACTGGGCAGCCATATATCATAATCCCTTGCTTCTCTGTCAAGGTCGCTTGCCCTTTGAAGTTCAGGATATCCGCTTGTATAGACTGTGGTATAACCATCAGAGTCTGAATCTTTAAATTTGAAATATTTTATACCCATTTGCCACTTAAAATTTTCAATGGTTCCAGAGAGTTTCCCATAAGGGCTGTATATTTTTGTATCCCCGGATGTTGCAAAAATGCCATAACCTCTATAGGTAAGGCTGCCATCGGAATTGATCCAGTAGTTCTCTGAATATATATCTGAATCTGAATTTTCAAAGTGATATCCAGCTGTAATCTGTGCTACTTTTAGGTCAGCAAGAATTTCTGATATTATCCCTGTTCGGTTTATATCTCTTGTTCTTTTTTGAACTCCTGGTTTATTTTGAATAGTTGCACCATCTTGTATTGTGGAGTCTTCATCGCAGAGATAGGGCTTTAAAGTTATGATTATTGGTTCCAGAGTTATTCCGATTTGTGCGAAGAAGTCGGCATTTTTGTGCTTAGCTTTATTAAATTTATAGTAGTTTTTATCCTCAGCAGGAGTGCCTGTGAGATCTTCATTAAAATCCAGTTTATAATAGTCCTCAAGATTTTTAGCCTGAGCATAAGTAAGAGAGCGGTATTTGTATTGCTCAATGTTGTTGTAATTTGCCCATAGCCTTACATCGACAAAATTGCCAATGGGTTGAACAAAAGTGAAGTTTCCGTTGTTCCTTGGTCCAAGCTCTCCGGGCCCTTTCCACTTGTCTTCATTTGAGTAAGAATAGGCTGCAGAGACCCTGCTTCCAGTTACAGGAATTGTTCCGCTATCAAAACGTCCATATATTTTTTTGTAATTATAGCTGCCGTATGATGGTGTTACTGTTAAGCCCATTTTTTCTTGAGCCCAGAGAGGTCTGAGTTCAATGGCGCCTCCTCTGTTGCCAACGCCAACTCCAAGATCAGAAGGGGATGCTCCTTTATATATAGCAATGCTACTGAAGTTTTCCATGTCATAGACATAAGCACGGGGACCCATTGGATTGCCTCCATAGTTAGGTATTCCATTGACTGTCATAGCACCGAGGTATCCCCTCACACCTCTTATGCGGATGTTGTTTTGTTCTGCTGTCATATTTGCACAATCAATGCCTTCAAATACAATTCCAGGAACTAAATCCACCACCTCATATACATTTGCTTTTCCCTTTTCACCAGAGAGATTTATACCACTCTTTGTCACCTCTGTGCCAGTGTAAACGCTGTCACCGCTTTGTCTTGTGGGCACAAGAATGGATTTTGCACCAAGGACTATCTCTTCAAGGCTTAGCTCCTCAGATTTTTTTTCTTGAGCAATAGCTTTTAGTGAGAAGGTAGCTGGAAGAGATAAAATTAGACAACTAACAATAAAATTTCGTAGTTTCATATTTGCCCCTCTTTATTGTTCGATTTATTTTTTGTGTTATTTTTTTTATTATTATATTATTTGTCAATAATATATTATATATTTAATGGCATTAAAATAGATAATAAATTATTTTATATGTTCTATGTGTATATTAAATAAAAATTATTGATAAAAAATTATATAAAAATTACTATGGTGATAAAAATAAGAGGTTAGCTGTTATGTTGACATTATTTCAGAAAGGCGGACCTGTGATGTGGCCTATACTCATCTGCTCTGTAATGGCCCTTGCTATATTCATTGAAAGATTTTATATTATATATAGAGCCAATAATCGCATAAGAAACTCATTTGCTAATATAAAGACATCAAAAACCCTGACTCATCAGTGCAATAACTCCCTTGCATCTGATATGTCAGCTTTTTTGACTGGTGAGGAATCACTCCATGAGGCAGAACACAAACTCTTTCGTTTTGCAACACTTTTTGTGAGAGATCTTGAGTTAAGGCTTAACTGGCTTGCTATTATTGGCAACATTACGCCATTGCTTGGTCTCCTTGGAACTGTTACTGGTATGATTAAGGTTTTTATGTCAATACAAAACATGCATGGTCAGGTTAATCCCTCTGCTCTTGCGGGAGGTATCTGGGAGGCTCTTATTACAACTGCCGCTGGCTTAACTGTGGCAATACCATCAGTAATTGCTTATCACTATTTTGAGGATCGCATTGACAGCATTACAGGGGATATAAAAGAAATCATAAATCAAATACTGGAAACTCTTAAGAAATGAATACAGAAATAGAACACAGGAAGAAGATCACTGTAAATTTTAATATAGGCCCTCTAATTGATGTTGTTTTTCAACTTTTGCTTTTTTTTGCTCTCACGTCATATTTTGTGACAAATCCAGGTATAGAGGTTTCTCTTCCAGAATCAGAAGCGGTAGGTGATATAGATCAGGATAATGTCATTTTGTATATAACCAGGAATAATCAAATTTTTTGTCACGGTATAGTGGTTGGAATTAATGATTTGGAGGATTTTTTAAAATCCTCCAATAGCCCGAAGAAAACTGTAATCCTGAAAGCAGATAAAACAGTTCAGCTTGAATTTATTGTTATGGTTATGGATCGTGTTAAAAAGAGTGGAATAAAGGAACTTGTAATTGCAACAAAGGTAGAGAAATGAGTTTTTTTAGCAGAAAATGTTTGCCCTATGGGATAGGTTTTTCACTTCTGTTTCATAGCTTGCTACTCTTTGGTGGATTTTTTCATTTGCCATCAGAAGAACAAAAGGAAAGATTTTTCAAAATAACAACAGTTCTCCCTGCTTCTGAAAAACTTGCTGATATCAATAGATTTTCAAGAAGTGATAAATCCTTAAACCTTCAAGGAAAAAACAATTTAAATTCTCAAAACTCAGGGGATAATGGTGATAGCAGTGAAACTGAGATGATATATACAGAGATGATCCGTCAAAAAATACTTTCAAATCTTGTTTACCCCTTGGGAGCACGAAAAAATGGAATTGAAGGAAAGGTATATGTTCGCTTTTCTATAGATCGTTTTGGAAATCTCATTTTTGCAGAAATATCTAAAAGCTCTGGGTTTTCACTCCTTGATGATTCTGCCATGATGGCAATTCGTAACTCAAGCCCATTTCCTCAAATTCCAGAGATTATTGGCAAAGAAAGTTTATGCTTTGTCCAGCCATTAACTTTTACATTAAAAGAATAGAGCTGGTCTATGCCAGCTCTAAGGTAGGGGGAAAGTCTTACTCAAAGTTTTATTTAATCCAAGAGCGAAACCAATTTGATAAATTTATCCTCACCTTCACAACTTTATTCACGAGATTATTCAATTTTATTACTCTTTCTCCATATATTCATTTTTTCAGCTTCTTTTATAAGTTCATCTCTAAAATCAGGATGCGCAAGGCCTATGAGTTTTTCAGCTCTTCCCCATAGAGACAGGCCCTTAATATTTGCAATTCCATATTCCGTTGCAATTGTGCTTGTAACAGATCGAGGTATTGTTACCACTGATCCAGGGGTAAGTGTTGCTCTTATCTTTGAGTGGACCTTGCCTTCTTTGTCTGTATAAGTTGAAGGCAGGCACAAAACAGCAGTTCCTCCTTTAGATTCATAAGATCCCCATGTAAAACTTAAGGCCCCACCTGTTCCTGAATATTGTGTTTGTCCTATGGTCTCTGATACAGCCTGTCCGAGGAGATCCACTTCCAATGTTGCATTTATGGAAAACATATTGTCTTCGAATCTTACGTTGGAGTATTCTGTAACATATTCACCGTTGTATGAAGCCATGAGAGGATTTTTATTCATAAAATCCATTGTCTCCTTTGTGCAGAGGCTGAATGTGAATACGCTCTTGCCTATATCTCGCTTTTTTAATTTGTTGGTGATCTTGCCACTCATATACATATCATAGAAGGCATCGCAGAACATCTCACTGCATACGCCAAGATCTTTAAGATCTGATTGTGCAATCATCTTGCCTATGGCATTGGGAACTCCTCCTATTCCAAGTTGCAGGCATGCTCCATCTTTGATCAATGGTATTATATTTTCTGCTATCTTTACCTCAACGTCAGTTGGTTCTATATGAGGCATATAAAACATTTCTGGGTTTGTGCCTTCTATTATATAATCAATCTCATCTATATGTAGGTGCTCCTCTGCTCCACCGTATATAACCGGGAAGTTCGTGTTTACCTCAACGATTTTTATGGGCGAGTTAAGCATATCGCGCCTTGTATGAGCATTGGCAATTCCAAAATTGAAGTTTCCAAAACTATCCATAGGTGCACATTGTATTACAGAGATATCTCTTCTGAGAGAGTCATGCCACAATGGTTCTGTCCGTAGCTTTATAACATCTTGAAATTGTATTGGAATAAAAGCTGGGACTCCTGATGTAGCAAGCATTCTCTCAATTGGGCCATACCATGAGGTGTTGTACTTAAAATCACCTTCATTTTGCTTCTGAATCATTTTTAAAAGAACTTGTGGAACTGGAAGTATTGTTCCAACAATAAAGGTATCGAGCTTTTTTATCTCACCGCTTTCTATTCTCTCAGCAAGTGCTATATCAAAGGCTATTGGCTTTGTATGAAAGCAACCATAGGATACTTTATCACCATTTTTCACCAGAGCTGCGGCCTGCTGGGCAGTGATCAGCTTGCTTTTATATTTTCCATGGAGATTTGATATTGAGTAATTCATTGATATCCTCCTCTTAATTTTACAGAAAGTATAGACGGTTTTTATTTAAAATGTCTCGTTAATATATATTTTGACCATAAAAAAGTATATACAAAATATATAATGTCCATATAATTAGTAGATATGACTATTTTCTGGGGGAATTTGTGGAACTATTGAAAGCGCTATATCTGCAATACATATATTTTGGGCCTTTTTTTGTTTTTGTTCTTGCTATATCCCGCCTCATTTCAAAGGAAAAGCTTTTGCCGAATTATTTTTATTCCCTTTCTTATATGTTTATGGGCCTTGGCATGCTTCAGGTTTTGTCTTATTCTATCAAACCCTTTGATGGATACTGGTATGTCTCTTTTTTTCTGATTCCCTTTACTTTTGGAACTCCTCTTTTTCTTTATATCAGGTTTAGATTTTTGATTCAAGGACATAGCATCAAGGTTTCGCCTCTCGTGATCTTGACATTGATATCAATTGCAATTTTTATAGCATCAGGCCCTCTTTTTAACAAAAATTTTATAAGAGAATATGTTGAGTTGCGTCCACTACTTGAACCATCTTTCAGGACCTTGCCTATTTATTTTAAGATTGCCCATATTATAAATTTTTCCAGTAAGATTGTGCTTTCCTCAGGGCTATTGTCTCTCTTATTGAATACAGTGTATTTATGGAAGGATCCAGATAGATCTCGTTTGATGATTTCAAGGATTGCATACATTTTTACTATCTTGATGTTTTTAACATCTCTACTTGGTCTTTTTGGGGATATCTTTACCTTTGAATTGAGTAAAGCTGCTCTGGCTATGGTTAATACTGTTACTCTTGGAGTCTTCTTTGCCTCTCAGTATGATTCTGGGTACTATGCCATTTTCAAGTATGTACGCTCAAAAAAGAAATATGCATCATCCAAGGTGCGAGGTGTTGATATTTCTTCTATCCTGGAAAGGCTTAATACTCTGATGGTAGAGGAAAATCTCTACCTGGAAGATGATTTGAATATAAAAAAGGTTTCTGATCTTCTTGGAATAAATCATCAGCAGCTCTCAGAAATATTAAATAGACAATTAGGGATGAGCTTTACAAGTTACATAAATTCTTTCAGAATCAAGCAGGCCAAAAAGCTTCTCCTGGAGGATGACTCCCCTGTTATAAGAATTGCTATGGCTGTGGGATTTAATTCTGTTAGGACCTTCAATCGAGCTTTTTCTAAGGCCACAGGAGTATCTCCCATGGAGTATAGAAAGAGAAAGGGGTGAGCTTTTATATTGTTAGATTGCTTCGCCTTATGCGGCGAAGCAATCATGGGGGAAAACTTTATTTTCCAGATACGGGTATCAATTCTTCTTTACTTTTTACAATAGAATGAGTAATAAACCATGCAAGGATTGCCACTGCAACAATGATTCCTGCAGGGTAGGCAATTGCTGTTGAGAGTTTAAATCCCTCTGGAGCTATGAGAATATAGGTTGTGCAAACTGCAGTCATAAATGTTGCAGGAATAGTAGCTATCCAATGGAATTTATTGTGTTTTACCATATATGCAGCTGCTCCCCAGAGAACTATTGTTGCAAGGGTCTGATTTGACCATGCAAAGTATCTCCATACTATAGAGAAGTCCATGAAGTTGAGTCCAAGGCCTATGGCAAAAAGAGGCAGTGCAATTAAGAGCCTGTTTTTAATCTTTGTCTGGTCATAGTTGAAGGAGTCTGCTATGGTAAGCCTTGCACTTCTGAATGCAGTATCACCAGAGGTTATTGGGCATGCAATGGCTCCAAGTATTGCAAGTATGCCACCTACGGTTCCAAGTAAACCAATAGATATGTCATGAACAACCAAACCAGCTCCGCCTTTACCAAGAACAGCAGCAAGACCACCTATTCCATTAAAAAATGTCATTGCAGCAGCAGCCCATACCAGTGCAATTATACCCTCTGCAACCATAGCGCCGTAAAAAACTCTTCTACCATATTTTTCTGATTCAATACATCTTGACATAATTGGAGATTGAGTTGAGTGAAATCCACTTATAGCACCACAGGCAATTGTGATAAAAAGCATTGGCCAGAGAGGAAGTCCCTTAGGATGCATATTTGTCAGTGTGATCTCAGGTATAGGGCTTTGGTAAAAGAGAATGGCTCCACCTATACCAACAGCCATGATTAAAAGAACTATTCCAAAAATAGGATAAAATCTGCCTATAATCTTGTCTATAGGTAGAATTGTTGCAAGGAAGTAGTATACTATTATTACTGCAAGCCAGAACCACTTATTTGCAAAAATTCCACTCATGCCAAGGTTTGCCAGAAGCCCGGCAGGTCCTGCAATAAATACTGTGCCAACAAGAACAAGAAGTATAACAGAAAAAATTCTCATGAAGTTTCTCATGGAATCGCCAAGGTAGATTCCAACAATCTCTGGGATGCTTTTGCCTTCATGTCTAACAGACAGCATGCCAGAAAAGAAATCGTGCACTGCCCCTGCAAATATGGTTCCAAAGACAATCCATAAAAAAGCAGCAGGACCATAAAGGGCTCCCATGATAGCGCCAAAGATTGGCCCAAGACCTGCAATGTTGAGAATCTGGATCATTAGAATTCTCTTCCATCCCAGTGGCACATAATCAACGCCATCTGTCATTGTAAGAGCTGGTGTCTTGCGAGTTTCATCTATCCCGAAGAGCTTTTCAACAATTGCCCCATAAATAAAATATCCTGCGATGAGAGCAACCAGTGATAAAAGAAAGCTTATCATATAAAACCTCCTGATTTTGAATTCTAAGAGCAATTTAGATCAAAAAAATTTTTTGTGTTAAAATTTTTCGTGAAAGGCAATTATCAAGGATAAAGTGTTAGTTTTTGAGGATAAAATGCACTGGCTATAAATTTGACTTTTTAAAAAAGGGTTATTCCATTTGCATAATCTCTTTAAAGTGCTTTACGTGATTTCTGCTAAGGGGAATTGGCTCTTCCTCATTTTGCAAAAATATTTGATATGCTCCATTGAACCACAGTTCAATGTTTTTTATAAAGTTTATGTTTACTATATAGCTTTTGTGAGTTCTGACAAAGTTTTCTGGCAGAATTTCCTCAAGGTGCTGCAAAGTGTGTTTATAGTAAAATTTTCCATTTACAGTGACAAGGAAGGTCTTTTTATCATCAGCATAGGCATATTTGATTTTATCTATTGGCACAGGGTAAAATTTTTCGTCTTTGCATACAGTTATGATGGAGGTATTTTTTTTATCCTTAAAATCCTTAAACAGTTCTTTAAGATTTTTTTGAGAAGAAGTTATAGAGTTAGATTTATCGGATTCAATAAGTTTTTTAACTCTTTCAATGCTGCTTTTAAGCCTTTCTGTTTCTATAGGTTTGAGTAGATAATCTATTGCATGGAGTTTAAAGGCCTTTATGGCATGGGAATCATAGGCTGTCACAAAGATAATATATGGAGGAGAAGTGGATTGGGTAAGAGTCTCTGCAACATCAATGCCAGAAAGAAGAGGCATCTGAATATCAATGAATATTAAATCTGGATTAAGCTCCTGGCAGAGTTTAAGAGCCATTTTACCATCAGAGGCCTCTGCAATGATTTCAATATCTTCATATTCCTCTTCAAGTAAAAATCTTAGCTCTGATCTTGCTGGTTCTTCATCGTCAATTATTATCACCTTTATCATTAAGCTGCTCCAGGTATTGTTAGATAAACACTTGTGCCTTTGCCCTCTGTGCTTCTAAGTTTAAGTCCATAGGAAGGTCCATATTTGCAAATAAGCCTTTTGTGAACATTTTTAATTCCAACTGATTTAGAGCATGTGGTTTCGTCAAAGATATGATTTAGTTTTTCTTCATTAATCCCAATCCCATCATCCTCAACAGAGATAAAAATATCATTTCCATTTTTTTGAGCTTTTATTTCTATTGTTCCTCCTTCAACTTTTTGCAGAAGTCCATGTTTAAGGGCATTTTCCACCAGAGGCTGAAGAGTAAAAGGGGGGATAGTGCAATTTATATCATCTGGTACATCTATTATGACTTTTAGCTTTTCTCCAAAGCGTGCCTTTTCTATTTCCAGATAATTTTTTATATTTTGAATTTCATCGGAAAGCAAGATCTCTTCACTATGGTTAAGGCTATTGCGGAAATATGCACCAAGTTTTACAAGGAGTTCCCTTGCTTTATCTGGACTTGTGCGTATAAGGGAAATTATTGTATTAAGGGAATTAAATAGAAAGTGAGGATTTATCTGAGCCTGTAAGGCCTTTAGCTCAGAGATATTCAGTAGTTTTGCCTGTTCTTCAATTCTGCTGAGCTCAATTTGAGTAGAGAAAAGAGAGGCAAGCCCTTCTGCAAGTTCAACATCTACAGGAGTAATAGAGTTTTCCCCTGTTTTATAAATTTTCAGTGAGCCAATTACATTATCCTTTTCCATCAAGGGAACAATTACCGCGCTGTTGAGAAGGCACTCTTTGTGTGAACAGGAGATATCGTCTTTTTTATTCGCTATTCTTGATTTCCCATCTTTTAATACGTTTTTTGTTATCATAGTTACAAGGGGACTGCCCGGTATATGGTGGTCATCCCCTATGCCAACATGGGCAAGGATCATCTCGAGGTTTGTAAATGAAACAGCAGATGCCCCTGTGGTATCCTTTATTATTTTTGCAGCCTCAGTAGCTGTTTTTATGTTAAATCCCTTTCGAAAAATATTTATTGTTTTGTGTGCAATCTCAAGAACAACCTTTGACTGACTTGCTGCAATTTTATCCCTCTCATTTGCTATCATATCAACTATGGCAATTAGCATGCTGATCCCTATAGCATTTGCCACAATCATAGGAAGACCTATAAGAGATACGAGCTGAAGTGCAGATTCAAAGGGCTTAACCATAATAAGTAATATCATCATCTGCATTGTTTCAGCAAGAGCACCTGTCCATAAGGCAAAGAGCCATCTTGGATTTGATTTGTGGAAGGCATAGCTTAGAATACCTGCAAGAGTCCCCTCAAGGATGGTGGAGACCATACATGGAAAGGCTGTAAATCCTCCAATATCTATTACCCATCTGTGGAAGCCTGCAATAAAGCCAGAGAGTATGCCAACTACAGGACCTCCTATGAGACCACCAACAAAGACTCCAACTACACGAGCATTTGCAAGTGCGCCCATTACGGGAATGCCTGTGTATGTCTTTAATATACCAAAAAGACCAAAAAATATAGAAAGAATTATTAAATGTTTAATGGGTAGCTTATCCCTTGTTATTAATCTTTTAAAGAAATTAAAGCGTGATAAAATCACAGCTACAAGGACTATGCTGCCAATTTGATTTACCAGTTCTTCCAGTATAGTAATCATCTCAAGAACCTCTTTGTGATGTCTTAGATTATTAAGAGTATATTGTCAAGAAAGAGTTTTTGAAATTTTTTTGAATTTAACTTTAAGGAATTTCCAAAAATTTTGTATCACTCCCTTGATTTTTTTGTATATTATAAATATAGTAAAACCTTTAAATGAGTTAACACAGTTTTGAGGAGATTTTTATGGATTACATTAAATGGACTGATGATTTAAGTGTAGGGGTTGAGCTTTTTGACAACGAGCATAAGGAACTTGTAAGATTGGTTAATGATCTTAATCAGCTTATTTTTGTTGGAGATAAGGTCTCAGCAATGGAAAAGGCTCTGGCAGGGCTTATTGAATACACGAAGACTCACTTCGCAGATGAAGAAAAGTATATGGTCAAATACAATTATCCTGATTATCAAAAACATAAAGATGAGCACGAAAAACTTACAGCTAAGGTGCTTGATTTTCAAAAGAGACTCACAGAAGGGAAGGCAAATTTTTCCATTGAGTTAATAAATTTTTTGAGGGATTGGCTAATTCATCATATACAGGGAAGTGACATGCACTATAAAGCTTTCTTTAACGGTAAAGGAGTGAAATAGCATTTATACACAAATTATACACAAATGCTATGTTTTTTTATTAGCTCCATAGCAAGGAGGGGGTTTGCTTCATTTATCCAGTTGATCTTTAAACCCCTCCTTCCCATTCCTCGAAACCAGGTCATCTGCCTTTTGGCAAACCTATGAATCTCAGTTTTAAGCTTAGTCATCATCTCATCAAGATCTATTTCATTTTGCAGATACATAGCACAGTAGCGATATTCAAGCCCTAATTTATAAAGTTTTTGATAGGTGACCCCTCTATCAAGAAGCATCTTTACCTCTTCTATCATTCCCTCTTTAAGTCTCTGGTCAAGTCGCCTGTCTATTCGCTTGATCAATTCTTCTCTTGGGATTGATATTCCTATTATCAGGGGTTTTAGTTTAAGATTTTCTTGTATTTTAGGGATCTCATTAAATTTCATATAACGAGCAATTTCTATTCCTCTTATGATACGTCTTTTGCTTGAGAGATCTGTGGAGAAGTAAACCTCTGATGATTCTCTTTGCAAGATCTCTATGAGCTCTTCCTTTGAGAGATCCTCAAGGCGCTCTCTTAAGGCTTTATCCTCAGGGGCATCAGGTAGATTATATCCTTTTAAGGCAGATTCAATGTAAAGTCCTGAGCCTCCACAAAGGATCGGAATTTTTTTTCTTGATATTACATCCCTGTAGGCATTTTTAAAGTCATTTATATATCTAAACAAGTTATAATCCTCCAGTGGCAGGACTATGTCTATGAGGTGATATTGCACATTGCCAGAGGGCCTGTTGTATTCAACAAGGTCTTTCCCTGTTCCAATATCCATCCACTTATATACCTGTCTTGAGTCTCCAGAGATTATCTCTCCATCTATATCAGTAGCAATTTCTACAGCAAGTCTTGTTTTGCCAGATGCTGTTGGGCCTATTATAGCTATTATGTTATATTCTTCCATGATCGTTTCGGAGTTTTATGGTTTTTAGGTCATATTCTTGAGAATACATCACAAAAGCAAAAATATTTTTTATAGTAATAATAAATTATTTACAATTCAATGGCTCTTTGATATAATAAATTAAAATAAATAAATTTTTCAAGTGATTTGGTTATGGTGACAAAGCTTTCAATATCCTTTATTCCCTTATTGATTTTTTATCTTGTCTATTTTAGATATTTCACAGGTCTGGGCCATGCTGTTTCAAAATACTTCACAGCTTTTTTAACAGGAATTGCCTATGCCCTTTTTTTAATACTTATAGGAGCTACTATTTCACAATTTTTGTATGTAGTAAACCCTGTGATGAGAGGCTTTCTTACAGCAGGAACTGTTGAGAAGCTGGGAGCTGTAATTGTTTTATATGTCATCTTAAGGAAGTTCCCTGAGTTCTCTGTTACTGATGGTATAATAACAGGAATGTTCTTTGGCCTTGGATTTGCCTGTATAGAAAACTTTTTTTATGCCCTTGAGCTTGATAGTTCTATTTTGTATATAAGGATGATATTTTCTGTTCCAATTCACATCACAACATGTGGGATTATAGGATTTTATTTAAGTATTGGCAAGCTTTCATGGTCATGGTGGAACATTCTTTTTTATTGCATAAAGGCCTTTGTTTTTCCTGTTTTGATTCATGGCTTTTTTGATGCAGCTTTGCTTGCTGGAGGATTTTTTACATATCTGGCAGCTCCAATTGTAATATTTTCTGTTACCCTTCTTGAAATAGTTCTTGCCCGTTCTCAGAGCTTTTATCCAGAAAAGAAACTCAGGCTTATGAGTATGAACTTTGAGGAGTGGATTTGCAAGGATAGACAGCCAAGATATGACCGCTGGGTAAAGAGATACACAGGGATATTAAAATCAAGTCCAGCACCATTTTTCAATTGGAACCCTGGTGTATTTAGATTCCTCTTTGTTGTTGTTATGATAGGCCTTGCCTCTTCAGGTATGAACTTATATAAGAATCTTGATGACATTTATAAATTACCACTTTTGAGAGAGGAGGCTATATCAGTATTTGTTTTGTTTCCAATATCTGTAGCATTGGTGCTTATGATAAGTGGAGCTGTTAACCCAATGTATTTTGTTAAAAGCCTTATTCGACTTCCAATAATTGCTGATGTCGAGATTATATCCGATGGAGTTGTCCAGGAATGGACTGTTACTAATGATTTAACATCTTCCACCTGTTTTCTGCAAACAACAGAATCCCTTGGAACTGGAAAGGAAATATTTTTACGCTTCAAAATATCAAATGTTGAGTCTTCTATAATTAAAGGAAATGTTGTGTGGGAAAACCATACATTGCGTCATGAACCCTTTGGTTCTATAATAAGGATAAAGGAACGAAGCCTGTGGTTTTTTATATTTATTATTCGATATAATATAGTTCGCTATTGGAAAGGCGCTGTTTTTATATTTAAGCTTCCAGGTTTTGATCAGATTAAGAGTTTTTTTTACAAGCCCCTTGTTATATCACAGGATGAGGAGATTTATGAGGCAGGTTCCATTATTTTCCGAGAGGGAGATGTCGGTGATAAATTTTATCTTATAAAAAAGGGACGAGTTATATTCTATAAAAAAAATGATGATGGAGAGATCATTACTGTTCATACTGCAACAACAGGGGAGTTTTTTGGGGAGCTTGCAGTTTTAGGAGATGAAAAGATAAGAAATGCCACAGCTTTATGTGCAACAGATACAATACTATCAGTTGCAACAAGGGATAACCTTGATGTACTCTTAACCAATAATCCAGGATTTGCCATAGATCTGCTTGAGACTCTTGTTAACAGGGTTGTACTTTCTGAGAAGATCTTTGTGGAAAGAATAAAAAAGCTGGAAGAGGTTAAAAATGAGAATCAAAGATTGATGCATGTTGCTGTTATGCTTATGCTTATTGGCCTTGGCTTTGATCCCTCACGGCGGGGTCTTGACATGAATGTAGATGCAAAGAGAGTGAGAAACTTTATACGAAAGATGGATGACCTTGGAGCTGCACAGATGGCGGATCTATTTATTACAAGACAGAGTCTACTCAGGCAGGGTAAAGATCCAAAGGATGATGAAAGCTTTATGGAAAAGGTAAGATTAATATTTTCAGATCCCTCCCTTGAGGAAGATGAAACAGATTGAGGAAGATAATTTATTTTTGTATATGTTTATTAATTAAAAAAGGCTGCCATGAGGCAGCCCCTTTTAGAGGTGTTATTTTTTATAGAACTTCAGATTCTTTTCTTCTGTTCCTCATATAAATTCCACCTATTACTGCAGAGATTACAATAAAGGCTGTGAGGACAAAAATTCTGTTACCAGGTTTTGTCTTGAGCAGGTATGCAGTTAAGTTGGACTGCTTAACTTTCTTTATCTTAATGGATTTGATCTTTATGTTGGCATCATAAACATCCTTTTTATAAGAATCATTTATCCATGTAAGATAAACAGTTGTATCACCTGCTGGGAAATTCATTGTGAAGGTTGCCTTTTTGTAACCCTTATCAGTTGCAGGTATTGCAACAGTTGCAGAATCATATTCAGAATCAACCTCTAACTTGAATTCTTTGTAGTTTTCAGGGAGAGGTAGAGTTCCGTGATTGGTTGCAACTATAGTAACCTGATATTGGCCTTCTTCCATATTCTTGAAGGTATAGCCTATTACCTGGTTAGCCCAGAAGGTATAAGCTTCATGCTTGTCAAAGAACCATCTGCCATCTGTAAAGCTGTATTGGTCGCCTTTAAATTTAGCAACAGTTCTCACCTTTTTAACAGGATCTTTTATCTTAATGAGAGCTACTTTCTTGATGTTAACGTTAGCATCATATACGTCTTTCAGATAAGCGTCGTTTTTCCAGAGAATGTTGAGGCTTGTTCCAGCCATTTTGTCCAGCTTAAGTATAGCACTTCCTCTGAAGTATGCTTTATCAGAAGCCTTAACAGATATTGATGCTACCTGCTCACCACCATTTTCAATTGAGAAATTGAATCTGTCATAGTCATCAGGGAGCGTACCAATATTTTTGGCAACTATAACAAGTCTATACCAGCCTGGTTCGCCGCCTTTAATGTTGAGGAAAAGGTTTTGATTTGCCCAGTAGGTAACTATACCACCAGTTTTTGTTCCACCGTTCCCTATCATAGAACGGAGATCTGCAATTTTCTTTCTGAGAACCTTAATCTTTGCAGCAGCCTCTTCTTTTTTAGCTTTTAAGTCAGCAAGCTTTTCTGCAGCTGCAGCATTTTTGTCTTTTAAAGCGTTCTCTGATTTTCCAGGAAGCTCATCTTTTTTTGCAAGGCCAGCAGGAATGTTAGCATTAGTAGCTGCCTCTTTTTCTGCTTCAAGAATAGCCTTTTCAAGTTCTTTGTAGCTATCTCTTGTTGCTTTAATCTCTTTTCTAAGCTCAGCGATCTGGGCCTTAATTGCAGCAACGTCAACACCTGGTGCAAGATCCTTTTCTGCAACCTCATACCATTTGCCCTGAGAAGAGTCAAGTTCATAGGCCAATTTGCTTTGATCTACAGCTTCATCATTTGCCAGATCCTCAGCAGTTGAACCTGCACCTGAATCTTCATTCCCTGCAACAACAGCTACCTCGTCCTCTGTTACAACGCCAGTTTCTGTTGCCACATCAGCAGTAGTTGTTGTTCCTTCCTCTGAAGATACAGTTGTTCCTTCTTCTGTTGTAGTTGCTGTTCCACCTGCAATTTCTTCTACCACTGTGATAGTATCATCTGTCACAAGTATTGCAGCTACATCTTCTGTAATTGTTTCTGTGTCTGTGGTTTCTGTAACTGTATTTGCCACATCAACTCCAGGATTGTCAGTTGTTCCTGCAGCGGTGGTAGTTCCAGTATCAGTTCCTGTATCAACAGTTCCTTCAATTGTAATGTTAACCTCTGGCTCAACAACAACACCCTCAGAAGCTGTAGTTGTTCCTACAACTGCTTCATTTGTGGTGCTATCTGCAACCTGATTTGTCACAATTGCAGCATCTGTTGAGCCTATTACTGCTTCAGATGTATTATCTGGAGAAATATCCGGTCCGCCAGCACCTACATTACTTCCCCCACCTCCACCGCAGGAAAAGAGAAAGCCTGCAAGAGCAAGGGATAAAATTGGAATTAAAAGTTTCTTTACCATTTAAGTTCTCCTTAAATTTACTTTACTAAGGACAAATATAATAAATAATAAAAAAATGTCAAATTTTTTAAAGCCCAAATGGGCTTTTTTGTAAAATATTGAAAAATTTTTTAAAAAGAACAAAAAATTGAGTTTTACCGACTAATAAGTCGTTTTTTTGGAGTAAATTTTTTTTAATTTTTGGAACTCAGGTTTTTTTATTGATTTTTTTGTTGAAAAATACTAAATATAAGTTTAGCTTGATTTTTAAAAAATTGGAGTTTTTTATGTCTGATTATGCTTTAATAGTTTTATTTTTTGCCATAGTTATTCCGTTGTTTATGCTTTTTTTTATGCTATATCAAAAATTGAAGAGTCTGGAGCAGAACCATATTAGCAATGAAGTATTGCTTTCGATGCTAACTTCCATAAAGCAGGAATTCTCTGACTCTGGATATAAAAGCAGAGTGGAGATGCAACAACGCCTTGATGGTATAGCAGAGATTTTAAGTAAGAGTCAGCAGGAAGCAATCATGAATATGCAGAATCAGTTTAAAAATTCTGCTACTATTATAAAAGAAGTGACAGAACGTCTTGCAAGGATTGATGAAACAAATAAGCAGGTTCTGAACTTTTCAAAGCAAATGCAAAGCCTTGAGAATATTTTAAAAAATCCCAAGCAAAGGGGGATACTGGGGGAATATTTCCTTGAAACTCTTCTTGCCAATGTGCTGCAGCCAAATCAATACAAGATGCAGTATAAATTCAGGGATGGAGAGATTGTTGATGCTGCAATTTTTTACAGAGACAGAATTATCCCTGTGGATGCTAAATTTTCCCTTGAAAAATATAATAGACTTATGGAAGAGACTGACTCAGCCAGAAGAACTCAGATTGAAAAGGAATTCAAGAGTGATGTAAAAAGCCGCATAGATGAAACCGCCAAATACATCAAGCCAGAAGAAGGGACAACAGACTTTGCCTTTATGTTTATCCCAGCAGAGGGAGTTTATTATAATCTCCTGATTTATAGCAGTGGCTCTGTATCTGTTAATACTCACGATTTAATAGAATACGCCTTTAGCAAGCATGTTATAATTGTCTCACCAACATCCTTTTATGCTTATTTAGAGACAGTTCTCCAGGGATTAAAGCAGCAAAAGGTAGAGGAGAATATTAAGGCCATAATAGAGAAAATCAAGGAGCTTGGGAATCATCTAAAAAGCTATGAGGACTTTATGGTAAAACTTGGTAAAAATATCTCTGCCACTGTTAATAGCTACAATAGCGCTGTTAAGGAATTTAAAAAGGTTGATAAGGATATCTACCGTATAACAGAAGGGGACTCTGGTGGAGATTTTGACCATAAGGCGATTCTTATTGATGATGGAGTTATAGATAAGTAAATTTGAGATTCATCTATTATAGCTGCACTTTTCAGTTATGCAAGGAAATCTTCATTATTAAGATTTAATTGAAAAAATATTTAATTTGAATATGCTCCAACTGAAATGTTATTATAAGGACCTCCAGAAATAGAAGTAACGCTTTGTGAAAAAGAAAAATTACCCTGGGAGTCGTTTTTGTATATATTAAAAGTTCCAGCTGTTAATGAGGGTAAAAAGAGATCAATGTCTCCATCACCGTCGAAATCTGCCAAAGCTACATCATCAGCTGTTTCTGGTATTGCAAGTTCTTTCACTGTAAAGGTTCTATTACCATTATTAAAAGCAATAATTGTGCCAATTGATGTTATTAGGCATATATCAGGTAGATTATCCCCATTGAGATCTGCCACTGCTACTTTTGTGGCATTATAGCTTAAGGAAGATAACCAATTGTAATTAAATGAAAAATTACCACTGTTGAATAATACCTGGATGGGACCTCCATTATATACCAGAACAATATCTGAACGTCCATCATTATCGAAATCAGCAGCTTTACAGTCTTTGAGATTTGGGGTATAAATACTATAGGTCTTTTGAAATGTCCCAGAACTATGAATATCGTTTTTCCATAGTGCTGATGAATCTACTCCTGATGAGATCGTTCCTGCAAAAATATCTCTGTATCCATCATTATCAAAATCTGCAGAGGCTATACATACAGATGGGGCATAAGTCCCAAATGTGATAGATGAAAAATTTTCTGGGGAAGCTATATTCAGGAAACATCTATTTATATAACCAGCCCCTGTGACAATGGCAATGTCAGCCATTCCATTGTTATCAAAATCATCTGCTATAGCATCGCTAAGTCCAGAGGAATCAATATAGGTTAGATCCGTCTTGATGAAGTTGAAATTTTTGTCGCAGGTCCATAGTTCCGGGTAATAATATCCAGGCATTGTAATTCTTAAAACAACTATATTTAAGTAGGAGTTTTTAGTGAATTTTCCAAAGAGGCTAAATTGGAAAGTGGAAGAGCCAAAATAAATTGGATTAAATGATAAATTTTTTGAGTATATTTTATTAGAATCTGGTATAAGTAATCGCGTTTCCATGGGTGTTGATTCAAGAATTGCAATTTTATAATTAATATTGGAGTTTTCTTTAATATCACTATACATGTCAAAGCATGATGGAAAAGAAAGCAACATTGCAAAGACTACAAATATAAAAAATAAAGTTTTTGAGTTAAATGTAAAATTTTTCATAACAGTAGCCTTAAAATCTTTTTTCATATCCTATAGATAAAAGTCCAAAAAATATATCTGCATTTTGTTCGTATATGCTTCCATACTCTATTTTTATGAATATAGAATCTTCAAATGTTAATATATATAAAAGATTTAATCCTGCAAGAGCCATTGGCTCAAATTTCATAACAGGCTTTTCTTTGTCTGGGGTGTATCCTGTTGGCAGTCCTCCGCTTATGGTTTTACTCTTGTCATCATAGGCTGATTTATTTAAGGATATTCCTGCGGAAATTGTTGGTGCAATATCTAAGTAGGTAAAGATGCTGAATCTATATTCATAATTTATTAAAAATGGGATAATATATCCATCATATACTCCAGAGGGATATCCTTCTTCGGTTTCTTCTTTTGCATTTAATCTAATATAACCTGTCCTGAAAGAAAATAAATTATTGCTTTTATCTGATGAAATGTAGTTAAGACTTATTAGCCCACCATAGCCCTCTGAAAATAGATCCTCAAAATCCCCAAGAGGTATCAGAAATACAGGGGCAAATGTTATATTAAAGTGATTGTCATAAGAGGTTGGATCATACCACTGAGTTGCATAGCTATGTTTATAGCAAAGCCATATAATAAAACATATAGTTAAAAGAGTTTTAAAAAAATATTTCATTATAATCCGTTTTAGGACTATAGAT
>Ga0116193_1000763_pt1 | contig 28822 bp, 23 predicted proteins | sample AD_UKC115_MetaG_FD_89892 | JGI IMG/M metagenome (GOLD analysis project Ga0116193, IMG submission 89892) | Active sludge microbial communities of municipal wastewater-treating anaerobic digesters from Hong Kong - AD_UKC115_MetaG | ecosystem: Engineered > Bioreactor > Anaerobic > Digestate... | reverse complement strand
GTCAGATTGCGCCGCATCAGGTCCGCATGGAACCGCAAGGCTTCGGTATGCGGATTCAGTTCAGTAAAGGGCATTCCGGCATCGGCCTTCATCGCCCAGCGCGAATCATAACTCATGGCCAGAACGACTTCGGCTTCGGGCTGAGTGGAGTCGATCAACGCCCCCACCTTTGCCACCTCCGCACCCATGCGCGACAATTCCTGATAGCGGCGATTAGGCCGCCCATCATGCTGCAGCATGCCATCGCGCATCATCTCGCGCCCCCAGCGGCACATTCGCCAGCGAAAGAAATTGATGCCGCAGGCGCCATGGGCAATGGAGCGCCATGCCCACAGCCGCATCAATCCGGGCGCGGGAATGGGGACCCTGTCTCCGAGACGGGTCTGCTGTTCCAGGATCAGGAGTTTTCCGCGAGTGCCGCGGTAGTAATCGAGAAGAAACTCGCTGGCTGTGCGGCCAGGATAATAGTTGGCTCCATAGACGTCCGTTGTTTTGCCCAGGTCAAAGACGTTCGTGTGATCTTTCGCGGTGCCCTGGAAATTTGTTGTGACCGGAATTTCAGGGGAAAGCTGCTTCATCAAATCATGGCGCCAGCGGGCAAAGTCCACATTGGTCTTCGATTGAAAGCGCTGATATTCCAGCGCCAGCGCGGGATGCACATGTTCGCCCCCGACGTAAGGAACGCTTTCAAACTCATCCAGCGCAAACGACCAGAAATGACTGCCCCAGCATTCGTTCAAATGCTCAACGGAGGTGTATTTTTCGCGCAGATACTCCACAAATTTACCATGGCAGACCTCGCAATAGCAGTCATTGCGATCGCCAATTTCATTGTCGATATGCCACATGCTGATGGCTGGATTATGCGCATAATGCTCAATGATCGCGCCGTCGATCCGGCGCGAGAGTTCGATATATTTCGGCTGGTTTAGGCAGACCCTGTAGCGCTTGCCGCCAACACTGCGCTGCCCCTGCGCATTAACATTCAGCACTTCAGGATAACGATGACACACCCATGGGGGTGGCGTGCGCGAGCAGGTGCAAAGCATGGTCTGGATGCCATGCCGGTAAAGCAACTTGATGGCGCGATCGAGCCAATCGAAATCATAGACGCCCTCGCGAGGCTCCAGCGCGCTCCAGGCAAACTCCCCCATCCGCACGCCATTGAGTCCCGCTTCCTGCATCAGCTTTGCATCGACAGGCCAGCGCTCCTCCGGCCAGTGCTCGGGGTAATAGGCAATGCCAAAGTACATTAACCTGTCCTTTGATACTTCATTATGGCTCAGGCATCCTGCCTGCAATGTAAGACGGGGTTTCTGACCCGAGGGATTGCAGCCTAAATTCCTAAATTGACCGAAGATAACAGTTCACCCTTGTATGCCGAAGCATCATGCCAAGTGGCGCATACAATTCACAATCCACACTTGCATTGCAAATTGAAACTCCACGGCTGGCTATATCAACGGTATTGTCTCCACGATCTGAAGACAGCGGTATTGCTGGTCTGCATCATCCAAACGCCGGCTTGTTTCGTTCCCAATAGCAGGCGATTATGCACACTGTCAAAGACTAACGAGGAAGCATTCAGGTCGATTAATCCCGTGTTGAACGGGCTGAACGAACCTCCTGAATCCTCTGAAATATAGACTCCCTTGCTCTTGGTTGCAGCATAGAGAATATTAGGAGTCCGTCCAAATGTTAATGCAATAATTGATTCGGTAAACGACTTCGCGGTCCAACTCTGGCCAGAATTCGTGCTGTAGAATAGACCATTATCAGTGCCTGCGAATAACTGGGAGGAGGTCAGCGGTTCCAACAGAATAGAGGTGACCTCCTTGGCTGCGGGTGAAGATGCCGTCTTTGTCCAGCTTTGCCCTTTGTTCGTGCTGAGATAAACTGCCGCGCTGGCGGTTGTGCCATATTCATATCCCGCGACATAGACATAGGACGAGTTGATTAGAGACACCACCACATCCTGAAGCACACCGCCTCCTGCCGCTACAACGACAGGCGCGGACCAGGAACTCCCGCCATCCAGGCTTTTAATCACTGAAAGTCCGCCACTGCTGGAGCCGACAGCAAAGACAACGGAGGGATTCTCAGGACTGATTGCCAAACCTCCGCCAGAAGTCAGTGACTCGTTGACCTTCATCCAGGATGCCCCACGATCAACACTTTGGAACAGACTGGCCTTGTTCTGGACATCCAAACCCAGCAAAGCCAGCAGGCTGTTGCCCGCCGCCAGCGATGCCACATCCTCGGAACGTTCGAAGGAACCGCCCCTGGCCCAATGCGCTCCCGCATCCGTGGAAACAAACGGCTGATCGCCATCACGCATCACAACTTGCAGCGAAGGATCATTGCGGCTGAGTGCTATTGAGGAAACGCCAAAGAGTCGGAGATCGCCGGTTGCCGCGGACCAGGTTTTCCCATAATCGGCGGAAACATAGACGCCGCGATTCGTTGCCACACGAATGCGCGACCGATTTGAAGGGGCTATCTCGATCGATCGAGGTATGCTGTTATCAAAAACGGCTGTTTTCCTGGTCCAATTCAGCCCTTTATCAACGCTATAATAGAATGTATCGGTGCTGGCCATGTAGAGGCGCGAAGTGTTCGCCGAATCAACAGATATGAGCATGCCGCCTTCCACACTGGAGTTCTTGGTCCAACTCGTTCCACCATTGGAAGAGTAGTAAAAATTCGATCCGGACAAATATAGTTTCTGCGAATCCTGCGGATCGACTTCCACGGCAAGGAAACTTGCATTGAGGGTCGAATCCACTTTCGCGGATATATCCTCCCAATTCGCTCCTCCATCCACTGAGCGCAAGAGCGCGCCGCTCAGCCCAGCAGTGGTTCGCTTATAGCCGGCAATATACATTTTCTGTGGATCGCTAGGAGAAACGGCAAGATCGTAAACTGCGAGGTAATCGTAACGCAGAGGGGAAATGGTCGCATTCCATGTCTGTCCGCCGTCAGTGCTGGAAATAAAAGCCGGGGAATACTGAGAACCAGCAAACTCGATTCCTGCGGCATAGGTGATTTGCGAGTTCGTTGGATGCACAGCGAGAGCATAGGCATAGGAGGGCAACGTCTTTACAGTCCAAGTTGCCCCGCCATCCGATGTGACCGCCCCCTGCAGGAAATTGATGCACGAGATATGGTTTTGATCAAAGGCCGCCATCTTCGAAAGCGAATAGGTGATATTGTTGCCTTTGCGCGTCCAATTGGTCCCGCCATTGGTGGTCTGGCAAGTCTGCTCAGGATTGGTGCAAACAATGGTGATATTAGAGGGATTCGCGCTTGCCGTGACGACTCCCAATACATCCGCGCCAACGGGTCCTGTAGGCTCCCAAACGGGGGGAATTGCTTGAGAACGGCCAAATACAGCCAGTACACTGATTAAGACAATTTTCCGAATGAAGCAATCCATGGCATTGATCTCCTGCGGCAGGGATCAAATGAGAAAAAGCACATGGGGCGTGTAGCTCGGAGTCTAATAACGTGATTAGCAAAAGTCAAGGCTGCGCCAGCATTTTTTGCAGCGAACTGCAGTATCACATAGACGTTGAAAGATGGTATTGAGCAGCCTTGCCGTTGATCAGAACTTCAATGACTGCTCAGCCTTTGCAGTGCGCGCGTTCTCGCCGTCGCAATGGCTTGGCTACGCGTTTGTAATTGCTGCTGCTGCTCGAGAACGCGCTGCTGAAGCGCGGAGAGTTCCTGCTGCAAAAGATCGGGATTGGGCGAGCCGAGACTCTGGCGACGCTGGAGGATCAGTTCGGGATCTTCAATGGTTGCCCATTCCTCGACCGTCAATTCCTTCACCTGCTCTCGCGCAAGCAAGGCATTGAAATCGCTGCGCTGAATGACGCCGCTTGCGCCAGCATGGCGGCAGGCTTCGGCTACCAGCGCATGCGCCTTGCGGAAAGGCACGGCGCGCTGCTGCGCCAGCAAGTCAGCGATTTCCACCGCGTTCAAGAACTCAGCGCGCGCATCGCGCAACATAATGTCGGCATTGACCTGCATCGTGCGGATCGCTCCGGCAAAAATCGTGGGCGCATGGCGCACCTCCTCGACCAAATCGAGCAGCATGTACTTCGTCCATTGCTGGTCGCGATTATAGCCGGCCACGGCGCCGCGATTCACCCCCAGCAGCGATTGCAGCAAGCCATGCACGAGCGAGGCCTTGGCGCGCGTCACTTCGCAAAAATCGGGATTGCGCTTCTGCGGCATAATCGACGAACCGGTGACATAGGCATCGGAAAGCGTGATATAACGCCTCGGAAAAGACGACAGGACGATCAAGTCCTGCGCCAAGTTGCTTAGGTGATTCATCAGGATGGACAAGGCCGCCGCAAGCCGCGTTTCCAATTCGCCGCGGCTGCTGACGCAATCCAAACTATTCATTTGCACGGAGGCAAACCCGAGGTATTGCGCCGTCTTTTTGCGGTCGATGGGCCACGTGGACCCGAAGCTGGCCGCCGCGCCAAGTGGCGATTGATCAGCAAAGGCCTCCAGCGCGCGCAAGGCGAGGACATCGCGCTCCAGCGCCTGGGCATGCGCCGCCCACCAGTGGCCCAAACTTGTCACAGCGCCCGGCTGTGTGTGGGTTAATCCGGGCAATGCCACGCGCGCATCTTCTTTAGCGCGATCGATCAAGGCCAGAATGAGCGCAACAACGCTTTGCGCCATCTCGCCGATGGTGTCGCGCAACAGCAGACGCATGTCCGTGAGCGCCTGGTCATTGCGACTGCGCGCCGTGTGCATTAGCCCGGCGGCATCTTCGCCTGCTATGGCCGCGACTGCATTTTCAATGTTAATGTGAATGTCTTCGAGCTTGGGGTTGAGTTCAAATTGCCCGGCGCGGATCATGTGATCGAGTTTGGCCAGCGCATCGCCAATTTTGCGCGCCGCCGCCATTGGAATGATGCCGCATTCAGCCAGCATCGCCACATGCGCGCAATTCGTCCAAACATCATAGGGCGCCAGCACCGCATCGGCTGGGGGCATGGAGCGCACATCGCGCCCCGCCGTATATTGCAACGCCAGTTGATCCGGCTCCTGATCCATGCGTTGCGCCCACACCGGCCTTGAAGACATGTTGCGATTCCTTGTTCAGATTTTTCCGGCCGGGGCCAGGTACATGATGAATTCGTCCTGTCCATCCAGGCCAAGCAATTGATCAACCGCCGCTTGATCATAGGCCGCCACGGCGCACGTGCCCGCGCCAATGGATTCAGCGGCGATGTAGAGATTCTGGCAGATGTGCCCGCCATCAATGGCAATGACTTTGTGAGAGGTGACGGTATAGCGCCATTCGCAGCGGTAAGGAACCGCCGCCCAGCCGAAGATTACATTGGCCTCGGCCATGAATTTCTGCCGCATGCAGGCCTCGGCCATTTTCTGCACAAAGCCATCCTCTTCGCGCAAGCAGACCAGTTGATGCTCCAGTGGCAGATAACGATACAGGCCCTGTGGTAGGCCCTCGACGCGATGAATGCCAAGATACGTCTCGAATGGATGGCGTGAACCGCCCGAAGGAACGATGCGGCGGGTGATCGTGCCATCCTTCATCGTGTCGCGAACGCCTTGCGTGGCCCACAGCAGATATGACAATTCTTCGAGCGTGAATGGCACGGAGGAGAATCTGCGGCGAGATTCACGGCGTGCCAAAGCCTCGCGCACCGGCACATTGCCAACGGAAAATTGCGCGGGGGGGATGAGATCAATACGGCGCTCGCCGGCGGCAACCGGCTTTTCCACCGGCGGGATCGGAAGCCCCTTTTGCTGATCGGATTGTATGCTGGCGAACTGTTTCCAGGAGTTGCCCTTCAGAAACTCGCGCCCTTGTTCGAACATGTGGATGAACTCTCGCTTGATGATTTAAATGAGTATCTTCATCGGTCGTGAAAGTTGCAGGCTGGAAGCCCGCACCATAATCACTCGCATTCCACCGGATGAGCTAAACCATCCATTCATCGCAATCAAGTGCAATCGAACCTGGCGCCATACGGGCGTCTCGTAGATTCGGTTATCTGGATCTCTGTTGCTATGTGTCAATACCTTTGGCGGTAATGAGCGGATGGCTTCATTAGGTCTAGAGGCGACGGCTCCTCCAGGGAGCCTTGCGCTATCATTTCCAACAAAACGGGAGAGACACACCCACGCGCCATCAGGACTGGTTCAACTTCTGATGGAGCGCCTTGCGAATTGTGCGCACAAGCGAAATGATCAGGAGAATCGACCCGATAAACCCCATGACAATGGCAAACCAGCCAATGGGCGAATGCGTAACCATCTGCTGGCCCGGCACGGCCCAGATCCCCACCATGCGGCCAATCCACACGTCAAGGATGCTGAAGGGAATCACGCCAAGAGCGGTTCCATAAATGAATCGCAAGAAATCAAATCCGGCAATGCCAAAAAAATAATTCGACAACTTGCCCGGAAACATGGGCGTCAGGCGCGTCAATAGGACAACTTTGAAGGAGTGATGGCGCAGTTCCAGATTTACCAGCGCCAGGCGCGGATGATGCAAAATGTAATGGCGGAAGCGATCGCTCAATGCATGACGGCCAAGAATGAACCCGATGGCCGAACCCAGCGTCGTGCCGGCCACAACGGCCACGCTCCCCCATCCCACGCCAAACAGAACTCCCGCGCCGAAGGTGAACACAGAACTGGGCAGAATGAAAATAACGATAAGCGAGTAGAGTAGAATGAAGATAAAGAACCCGTTTACGCCCATGTCCTGCACCCAATGGAACAGGTGCTGTGTTTGCGTTTTGACCATCGAGCGATAGACGATCAGCAATGAAATAAAGGCGATCAGCGCAATGGCGGCAAGGATGCGGGGGCGAAGGTGGTTCATGCCCTCAGATTAGCAGAGGATTTGGCCAGAGCGGAAGCAGAGAAATAAGGCCTGACTTGAGAATGCCGATCTCCTGATCGGCAACCACAGCCGAGGGCGGCTGTGCCACATAAAGAATAATTTTGTAATTCCTCCTGGAACGCCGATCTCCTGATGGGCAACCACAGCCGAGGGCGGCTGTGCCACATCGATCAAATAGAACTTATTCCTCCCGATGCAGAACAAGATACTCCGCATTGCGAAGAATGGGCGTAAATCCCTTTCCGCTGGACAGAGATGCCAGAATCTCTTCGGGTCCAATCAGCCATTTGACATCGAAACTATTAATGATGGTGGAATTTTGGCCCGAAAGAAATTCGCCCAGCCGCTTGGCTTTCAATTCATAATATGGAGTGACGGCCGCATCGCCAAGCACTGGAATCAGGCGCGTCTGACAGGCGATTTGAACGGAAAAGAGAGGCTCCAGGCAAATGAATGTTTGCTGCTTCGGATCCTCTTTGAGCAATGCAAGCACCTGTTGTTGCGAAGGCGATAACGCGAGCAGATGCGCGCGCGGCCGCTCCAGCGCCACTCGGACCGCAAACAAAATATTATCCACGCTGGCCAGCAGCAGCAAAGCGCACATTGCCAACACCAGTGTCTTGCGCGGCATGCGTGAAAGCCAGTCGCTGTTTTCCAGGGCAATCACCAGCAACAAAAGCAAGGCCAGGAAGAAATGCCCGTGCGTAAAGTGCAATGGCTGGATGGGATGTCGTAGAAACTTGTCATTATTTGCCCACAGCACAGTTGCAATTAGCATGCATACGGCCATTCGCCCGTTATTGCTGCTGATTAAAGAATGGCGTGAGTTGCGCACGAAGAGCGCCAGCGGCAGCGATAATAGAAACAGTCCAAATGCCTGCGGCAGAAATTCCCAGCGCAAAACCCCGCCTTGGAACGCGAGCGTCTGTTCCGCCAAGCTTTTGCCGGATGGGAATGCCGTGATGAACACGCGATAGTAACAATAGCCTATGGCGGCAATCAGCAGAATCCCCAGCAGGAATAGCTCTTTTTGTTTGCTGCGCGAGAGCGCCAGTTGCCAAATGGCAAACAGAAGAAGGATCGTGGTTCCCAGGATTGCGGTAATTGGATGCATCCACCACAGTAATGCCAGCAGCACAAGCGCCGTGTTGCGCCTCTGCTTCAGCATGGTTAATAGCATTGCATACAGGCAGGCGTGGTATAGTAATTCCAGGGGGTAAAGCGATTGGCGCAAGATGTTGGGCAGCCACCAGCCGTATCCGTGTCCTATAACGCCGCCATCCTCGATAAAAGCGAATCGTTTGATCCAATCCGTTAAGTCCGCCGCAGGTAGCGCATGCAGCCATGCCAACCCTCCGCCGGTAATTGCCAATGCCCACCAATACAGCGCGTGGGTTTCCTTTTCGCAGAATGCGCGGATGAGTTGATAAAGGATAAGCGCAAAGGCAACGCCGCAGGCCAAGCGCAATATCTCCCACGTTGCCGCCCAACTGATGGGCAGAATTTTATGCATCCATGCCAGCGCCAAATAGCCAAGATTGGTATAGATGCGCGGCGGATCGATTTGCGAATCGAAGGGATTGGCGTAAAAGAACCCATTGCCGCGTTCAAAAACCGCGCGCGCCCATGCCGTATAGGTAGGCTGATCCCCCTGCAGCATGCCGGTATATTTCCAGCCCTGCGGCTGGCGGCCATACCAGGAGAGACTAATGATCATGAAAACAAGGGGATAAAGAATAGAGCCAGCCAGCACCGGCGACGAAATGCGAAAACGCCTGAATCGAGCGCTCATTGTTGTGTCATTGAAGCAAAGCCCAGTTTGGCCAGCCAGGTCTCCTGCAAGTCGAACATCTCCAGTTCGCCCTCGGCATCGGCATGATCATAGCCCAGCAAATGCAGCGCTCCGTGGAGCAACAACAAGGCAATCTCATCGCGCGATTCGACATGGCGCGCCTCGGCTTGGCGCCGCGCTGTTTCCAGCGAAATCACGATATCGCCAAGAACAAGCGATGCGCCTTGCGGGGTTTCGCCCTCATCCATGAACGCAAAGGACAACACATCGGTCGGCTCGTCTTTTTCGCGATACAGCCGGTTGAGCAGGTGAATGCGCGCATCATTGGTATATAAAACGCTCACCTCGGCATCAGGCGAGCTTAGATCATGCAGCAATCCCTTCAAGACAGCGGTCGTGAATTCCTCCGGTCCCAGCAGGTCATCGTCCCATTCGGCGTCTTCCATTCGAGAAAGGATTTCCACGCGCCCCAACTCCTTAATGCTTTATTTTGTGCGGCTTCGCTGGCGCAACAGGCTGCTCGTTGTATTTCGCCACGTTCATCAGAATGCCAATGGCCGCACAGTTTACAAGCAACGATGATCCACCATAGCTGATAAAGGGCAATGCCAGACCCTTGGGCGGCAGATAGCCGAGCACCACCAGCAGGTTCAGCGTCACATGCAGCGCGAGCATGAGCGTAATGCCTGAGGCCAGATGCCCGCCAAAGCTATCCGCCGAACGCAGCGCCACGCGCCAGCCGAGCATAATCAGCCCAAGAAACAGCAGCACAACAACGGCGGCAAGAATGAAGCCCAATTCCTCCGCCAACACCGCAAAGATAAAATCGGTGTGCGCCTCCGGCAGGAAGGCATATTTTTGGACACTGCATCCCAAACCCAGCCCATGCATGCCGCCCGAGCCAATGGCAATTACTGATTGCGAGACCTGATGATCATCCTGCAGGCCATTATTCAGCAATTCCAGCCAGTCCTTGATGCGCTGCATGCGATAGGGGCTGGTGACAACCGCCGCCACCCCCAGGGGAATGACGGAGATGATGAGCAGAATGAGGTAGAAGATGTTCATGCCGGCAATAAACCACAGGCCAAACAAAACGAGCACCATCATGACCGTGGCGCCAAAGTCCGGCTCGCACACAATGACGGCGGAGAACACAGCTGTAATAAGCAAGGCGGGCAACAAACCGCGGCGAAATGAGGCAAGGTCGCGCTGGCGATCCAACAGCAACTTCGACATAAAGATGATCATGACCAGCTTGGCCAGTTCGCTGGGTTGAAAGTTGACCGGCCCCATCCGCAGCCATCGATATGCGCCATGGCTTTCCACGCCAATGCCTGGCACAAAGACAAGGCATAGCATTAAAAAGGTTACACCCAGGAGAACAGGGCTTGCTGCGCGCAATCGATGATGGTCAATGGCGCTGAGGGCCAGCATCAGGATCAGCCCGACGGCGGCAAACATCGCCTGGCGCACCAGAAAATGCGAGTCGTGATAGACAGCATTTTTCTCATACGCCACCGGATCATATTTCTTCATCAGAGCGCGTTTATCGCTGCTGGCCTTGCTCGCGCTCGCGCTATACACCATGGTCAAGCCAATGCCCATTAGCATCAGTGTCAGCATCAGGATCATAATGGGCAATTTGCTATTCATCAGGACGGCACAGCCTCCCCGGCCAATTGTTCCACAAGGTTAATGAATATATCCCCGCGCTCTTCATAATTGCGGAACTGATCGAAGCTGGCGCAGGCGGGAGATAACAGCACCACATCGCCGGGCAGAGCGGCCTGGCTGGCGGCGCGGATCGCGGCGGGAAGATCCGGCACCTCGGCACTGATCACGCCTTGCCCCCATGTGCGCGCAATCAGCGGCCCCGCTTCGCCAAATGTAATCAAGCGTTTGATGCGCGGGCGAACCTTGCTCGCCAATTCGGCAAACGGGCTGTTCTTGTCACGTCCGCCGGCCAACAGAATCACCGGCTCGGCAAAACTCTCCAGCGCCTTGATCAACGCGTCGATATTCGTTGCCTTGGAGTCGTTGTAATACTCAACGCCATTCACTTCCCTGACGAATTGGAGGCGATGTCGCGGGGCGCTGGCGGTGGCCACCGACTTGCGTATGGAATCAAAGGGCAGTTGCAGGAAACACGCGGCCGAAGCTGCGGCCAAAATGTTGGAGATGTTGTGCATCCCGCGCAATGGCACCTCATCCAGCGTGGCGAGCTTGCGCGCATTTCCCGCGCCTGCCAGCAGCATTTCCTCGCTGAGGTAGCCGCCGCGCTCGACCGGACGCAGTGTCGAGAACGCCCACGGCTGCGCATCGGAGCGCTGCAACATGCGAAGGCAGTATGAGTCGTCCTGGTTCACGATCAATGCATCGTTCGCCGTCTGGTTTTGCGTGATGCGTTCCTTGGCGGCGGCGTATTGATCCATGGAGTTTTCATAACGGTCCATGTGATCGGGCGTGACGTTCAATACAATCGCGACCTTCGGCTGGAATTGATCAATGGTTTCCAGTTGGAAACTGCTGACCTCCAGCGAAATGATGGCGCCTTTGCGCGAGGCCTCGGGATCGCGAATGGCTTCGCAAAGCGGCCGGCCAATATTTCCGGCCTCCAGCGTGGGAATTCCAGCCGTCTTTAAGAAATGCGCAACTAAATGCGTCGTCGTTGTTTTGCCATTCGAGCCGGTGATGGCCACGAATTGCGCCGGCGAACAAGCCCAGCCCAGTTCAAGCTCGCTATAGATGGGGATATTGCGGCGCTGCGCTTCAATAAGCAGCGGATGCTTTAGCGGAATGCCTGGGGAAAGTATAATGGCCTGAATACTATCCAGATCGGATGCTTGCGAAGGCCCGCAATAAAACGGAATTTCAACGGATCGGAAGAACTCATCGGCCTGCGTGAGCTTGGCTGGCTCACCTTCATCGCGAACAATGACATTGCGCCCCAATGATTTCAGCAACTCGGCAGCCGCACGACCGCTGCGTGCTGCGCCGAACACGAGGTAAGAGGATGCTTGCAGAACGCGATATTTATTTTCGTCAATATGGATGCTCATGGCTCAATTTATCTCAATTTCAAAGTGCTTAATCCAAACAAGGCCAGCAAGGCCGCAATAATCCAGAAGCGCGCGACAATACGGGTCTCCGGCCATCCCAATCGCTCAAAATGATGATGAATCGGCGACATCAGGAACACGCGTTTGCCACGTGTTTTATAGGATGTGACCTGAATGATAACCGAGAGTGCCTCGACAACAAAGATCCCGCCGATGATCACCAGCAGAATTTCCTGCCGGATTAGAATGGCGATCGTGCCCAACAAGCCGCCGATGGTCAGCGAACCGGTGTCGCCCATGAAGACCTGCGCCGGATGGGCATTGAACCAGAGAAAACCCATGCTGGCGCCAATCAATGCCGAAAGCACAACGGTTAATTCCCCTGCACCGGGAACGTGCGGAACAAGAAGATAATTAGCATAGGTGGGGCGAGCCACGAGATAAGTGACAATTGCCAGCGCCGTTGTGCAAATCAGCACGCAGCCTGAAGCCAAGCCATCCAACCCATCGGTCAAATTGACCGCATTCGAAGTCGAGGTCACCACCAGAATGACGAATGGGATAAAGAGAAGTCCCAAGCCCGGATACAACGTCTTTATGAACGGAATGACCAGATGCGTCGCCCCATCGGTATTGGTCGGCATGTAATGAATGCGCAAGTTTGCTTTCATCATAAACACGGCCAATGCACTGCCCATGATGATCTGGCCCAGCAGCTTCATTTTAGCGGAGAGGCCGTTGTGATTGCGCTTGAGAATTTTCAAATAATCATCAAGGAAGCCAATCACGCCAAAGCCGAAAATCGTAATGATCGAAACCCACACCAGCGCGTTATCCCAGTGGGCGAACAGCATGACGGAAATTAATAACGAGCCTGCCAGCAGGATGCCACCCATCGTTGGGGTGCCGGATTTCTGCCCATGCATGGCCGCCAGATCCGGCGCGCCTTCTTTGGTAATCTTGCGAATTTGCTGGCCGAATTTCAGTTTCCGCAGCCATTCAATCACATGCGGCCCCATCAGCAATGACAGGCAAAACGCAAACGCCAGCGCCAGCGCGCTGCGCACGCTGATGTATTGAAGAAACCTCTCCAACTCGGGGAAAGGCGTGTTGAACTTTTGCAATAACCACGGCAGCATTCCTGATCCTCCAAAGACACGAGCGCAGCGGCCCGATAATTCTCTTAAAATTGTTGCTCCAAGTGTGCTTGAAGCGCCTGCGCGACCATTTCTAATTTCATGCGGCGCGAGCCTTTGATCAAAACAGCATCGCCCGGTTTGACATTTGGCAACAGCGCCACAGCAGCATCATCCGCGCTCTCGAATGTGTCTGCCTGAGCAGATTGATTCGAAGCCGATTGTGCAATCCACTGCGCGCGCGGGCCAACGCAATACAATCGCACACGCGGCAGTTGAGCAGCGGCTTCGCCCACCGTGCGATGAAACTGTTCTTCGGCCTCACCTAATTCGAGCATATCGCCTAGCACCAGGTGATGCATGCCGCTCACCTGCAAATCCTTGAGCGAATCCAAGGCCGCGAGCATGGCCGATGGCGAGGCATTGTAGCAATCCTCAATGATAGTCACGCCATGAATCACGCGCGCCAACGAGCGCATCGAGGCCGGGCGAAAACGCTCAATGCCCTCTGCGATAGAGTTCAAGCCAAAGCCCATTTCGTGCAGCAGTGCGGCGGCGCACACAGCATTGCCCACATTATGCCGCCCATAGGCCTGCAAGCGCACTCGCGCACGGCCTTCAGGCGCAATCAGATCAAACGCATAGCCCCAAGGCTCGATGGCTTCTATGTTCTCCGCGCGCCACGCGCCGCCATTGCTCCCAAACCATGTGATGGCCAAATGGCCGCCCCATTGCTTTACGGCTGATCGGCTTTTCTCGCAATCGGCATTGGCAACCAGCCGCGCACCGGGACGCATGCTGCGAATGAGTTCACCCTTCGCGCGGATCAGTCCCTCAATTGAGCCGAACTGCCCCACGTGCGCCTCGCCAATGTTGGTCAGCGCGGCTACATCCGGATCGGCAATCTGCGTCAATCGCTGCAGTTCGCCAGCGGTGTTCATGCCCAGTTCTGCCAGTAGCATCTTATGCGTTGGTAGTATTTCCAGAATCGTGGACGGAAGCCCGATCAGATTATTAAAATTGCCCTTGGAGGCTAGTGCATCCTCGCGCGAAGCCAGCGTGCAGGCAGCAATATCTTTTGTCGTTGTCTTGCCATTACTGCCGGCAATGCAGGCCATAAGCGGATTGATACGCTTGCGCCAGGCATGGGCAATATCGCCCAGCGCGCGCAGAGTATCTTCCACCAGCAATACATTGGCCGAGGCGGGCAACTGCCGCGCCTGAGGAGCATCGGCCGCCAGGATCAAGCCGCCCGCGCCGTTTTCCAGCACTTGGGCTGCGAACGCATGCCCATCGAAGTTTTCGCCGCGCAAAGCGAGGAACCAATCGCCGGGGGCAATTTTACGCGAATCCGTGGATATACATTGTATAAACGCATTCTCCGGGCCAGAGGCAATGCGCCCATTGGCGGCTTGCGCCAATTCAGACAACGTGAAGGACAGCTTCATCGCGTCACCCCGCCCATTCGCGCCTGCAACGCCTCGCGCGCCACCTCGCGATCATCAAAGTGGTGGCGAACGCCTTGAATCTCCTGATAGGTCTCATGGCCTTTGCCGGCGATCAGTACGATATCTGAGGGTTGGGCCATTTGGATGGCTTGCTGAATGGCGGCGCGGCGATCCAATTCAATTTCATAGCGACCGCTTGCACCAGCTTCGATAAGCCCCTGTTCGGCCATGCGCGCGATTGCTGCAGGCTCTTCGCTGCGTGGATTATCTGTCGTGAGGATTGCATAATCGGCGGCTTTGCCAACTGCCATGCCCATCAGCGGGCGCTTGCCGGGATCGCGATCTCCGCCGCAGCCAAAGACGGCAATGACGCGTCCGCTCGTCATCTCGTGCGCATTGGCCAGCGCGCGATCCAACGCATCGGGCGTATGCGCATAATCGACAGCAACGAGGAAATCCTGTCCGGCATCAATGCGCTCAAAGCGTCCGGGCACTCCCTGTGCGCGCGCAATGCCTTCGCAGATTTGTTGCAGCGGAATGCCGATGGCCCAGGCGGCGGAACTGGCCGCAAGGATATTCTCGACGTTGAACCGCCCCAGTAAGCGAGACTTCATTTCCACAACGGAGCCGTCAAATGCCACCTGCATCGCAATGCCATGCAGTCCCAGGCTCACATCAAGCAATTGCACTTCCGCATGCGCATTTCTTTGCGTAAAGCGGACCTGGCGAGCGGAATAGCGGGCCGAGAATTGTGCGCCATACGAATCATCAATATTGAAAACCGCCGCGGCGCCGGGCGTGCGCGCGATGGTCTCCTCGAAGAAGCGCCACTTGGCCGCCGCGTAATTTTCCATCGTCTTGTGATAATCCAAATGATCCTGCGTGATATTGGTCAACACGCCGACATTAAATTGGATCCCATCAATGCGGCGTTGATCAATGGCATGCGAGGAAACTTCCATCGCGGCGGCGGTGACTCCGCGCTCGCGCATTTCTCGAAATAATGAGGCATTCACGCACGCCGAGGCTGTTGTGTTCAAGGCTGGGCGTTCCTCATCGCCGATGCGATAAAATAGCGTGCCCAACAGCCCGGTCTGGTGTCCGGCTGCGCGAAAAATCGATTCCATCAGCCATGCCGTCGTAGTCTTTCCATTGGTGCCGGTGACGCCGGCCACCAGCATCTCGCGCGTGGGATCGTTCGCGCAGGCATGCGCCAGCGCGCCAAGAATGCCACGCGGATCGGCGCAAGGAATCCAACAACCTTCCGTTGCTTCCAAACAGTTATCCGCGGAAGCCAGCACCGCCACCGCGCCAGCCGCAATCGCCTGCTGCGCGTATTGTAAGCCATTGTCTTTCGTGCCCTGCAAGACGACGAACAGCGATCCCGCCTGAACCAGGCGGCTATCGTCGGTGACACTTGTAATTTCAGGATTGTGCGGACAAGGATTGGACAGGCCAATCCTCCCCAGCAATTCATTTAATTTCATTTTTTGTATTCCAAGGGATGTTCATTACTCGTTCCGGCGAAGACCCATTTTTAGAATTAACCTCATTATACACCATGACACAAACGAAAAGCCGCGAATGCAGTGGGGCAACGCCCCAGGAGACGCCCAATATAAAGATGAAGGGCTAAAAGCCCGGCTTCAACTAAACCTCGTCATAATTTATTCAACCTAAAAACTAAATCGGGCTTTCAGCCCCTTGCTCTCATGGATTTTCCTGGGGCGTTGCCCCAGGCTGTAATAAAACGGACCTTTGGTCCTATAAGCTGCCATCTCCGTTATGGCTTTTTGAAGCTGTGTCCTACTGTAGGATTGCCCGCTCCGTCTCTGAGGAAATCGTCGGCTGAGTTTGCGCCGGCTGACTGGCGCTGATCTCCGCCGGACGGCCAAAATGCACGGAGCAGTCGCGCATCCCGCGCAAGGGCATCATCGGCGGCGGATCCTGACGCACCACAATGCCGCTGCCGTAATACCGCATCTTTACCTCAATCTCCGGCTTGGCTTTATGTAATTGCATCAATTCCAGCCCAACTTCGCGCTTCGTCATTCCCATAAGATTAGGCATTAACCCTTGCTCGCGAGCCACTTCCGGATTCAACAGCGGCACACTGGCTGGCATTGAGGCTGGCGCGCTTTCGGCCATCACAGCCTGGGAAGCGGCATTTTCTTCCGGCGCCGTTGGTTGTGGCTGCGGAAGGAATTCGCCGTCGGGCTTGATTCCCAGAATTCTCACGGCCTCAGTGGCCACATCCTTGAAGATCGGCGCGGCCACGCGCCCGCCCGTATAGGCCTCGTTCTGTTTTGATGGTTCATCTATCCAGCAATAAATCACCAGTTGCGGATTGCTGACAGGAAGGAATCCGGCAAAGGACGCCAGATAGGCGCGCTCATCATCGCCGCGGCCTGTTTTGCGCGTCGTGCCGGTTTTTCCGGCCACGCGATAGCCATCCACCGCCGCCGGCTTGCCCGTTCCCTCCACGACGACACCCTCCATCAATTCCTTCATCTGCTGGCAAGTATCTTCAGAAAAGATGCGCCCCTGCGGCTCGGGGTCAATTTCGCGAACGGTTTCGTCGCGTGGCGAGAGGATGCGGCGCACCAAACGCGGGGCCATCTTTGTTCCGCCATTGGCAATGCAGCCCAGGCAAGCGGCCATTTGCACGGAATTCATGGAGATTTCATAGCCAAACGGCACGGAGGTGCGCGCGCCAAAATCCCACGGCAGCATGGGAATATGGCCAATGGCCTCGCCGGGAAAATTCAGCCCTGTTTTCTTCGTCAACTGCAAGCGCGAAAGCCTGTCATAGAAATCGATGGCGGGAATGCGCAGCCCCAGTTTCACCGCGGCGATATTGCTCGATTCAAAAAAGGCTTCTTCAAAAGGTACAACACCCATGCCATGAAAATCCGTAATCGTGCGGCCATAGCGTCCGTCGGTAAAGCGGTAGGATTTGCCTTCGCAATCGACCAATTCCGTGGGACTGAACAGATTCATCTCCGTGGCTGTGGCATAGGTGAAAATTTTCATTGTCGAGCCCGGCTCCACCGGCCGCTCAAAGGCGCGATTGACCGTTCCCTGCGGGTCACGCGTGCGAATGTCTTGCGGCAAGAAACTTGGATAGGAGGCAATGGCCAGCAGGTCGCCATTGCGCGGATCAAGCACAACGCATGCGCCAGCCTTTCCGCCCGCATCCACCACGCGCCGCTGCAGTGCATCCTCGGCAAAATGCTGAATCTGCGCATCGATGGTCAATTCCACGGAGTTGCCATGCGAGGCCAGCACGCGGTTCTCATCCATCGGTTCAATGGATTGGCCGAAGCGATTGACAAGGAGTTTCTGGTATTGATCCTTTCCCTGCAATTCCGCTTCGAGCGACTTCTCCAATCCCGCCACGCCCTGATTATCGCCTTCTTCGGGTTCGACCTGGCAAAACCCGATGAGGTTCGCCCCCAGCGCGCCCTTTGGATAGGAACGCGCGCTGACCTTGCGCGAAAAGACTGCGCCAAAATTCAATTTGGGCTTGATGGCATCGGCTTGCTGCAGAATGCGTTCGCAATCGCTGGAGGCGATGCGCCGAGCCACGGGCGTCACGCCCTTGCCGATCTTGCTGACCAGTTCCGAGCGTGTCATGCCTATGCCGCTGGCGATGGCGCGCGTGATTTCAAATTCCTGTTTCCCGAATTTGGCCGGATCCAGATAGAGCGTTTCGCGGAAGATGCTGGTGGCCAGGACAATGCCGTTGCGGTCGCGAATGTCGCCGCGATGGGCGGGGATTTTCACCTTGCGGTAGATTTGCTCCTCCACCGCCTTCATGAGCCTTTTATGATCCAGCACTTGAAAAGAGTAAAGGCGCGCCAGGATCAGCGTGAACAGACAAACAAAACCGAGCATCACGAACTTAATCCGCTGCCGGTACGCTTTGCGTTGGTGGAGTTGGGAGGTTACTGCTTTCTTGGCCACGGATGAACCCTTTTACGACGGCGGCAAATACTTTGGACGAAGAGCGAAGCACGGTCATGTTGCAGCAACTGCATGGTTGTATAGCCCTTCATGGCGGCCAAGTCCATCATCTCCTCCATTGCATTGCGCCAACCGGCCGGCGGTGCGGGTTGATTGCCTTGGCGCCGCCGGCCGTGGTGACACAATAGAGATCAGGCCGCTGAAGATAGAAGGAGGGGAGCCAGGGGGGTCATTGGCAAAAGCCTCTATCTTAATTCAGCATCAGCAGCTGGGAACGGTCGCGGTCGCGGAACGGGAGCATCTACAGAGCGAACCTGAGGGAGCAAAAAACGGGCGTGACACCGGGAGAAGGGAATCAACAGGGGCGGGACGCCGTTACGCTTTGCGGCCTGATCAGTCTTTGGATGAAGAGCGAATGCACCTCCTTGGGGCGCTTTACTGCGTCTGGGCCACCGGGGTTTGCAGAATCTTCAGCAATCCCTCGAAGGATTCGGCCTTGCTCTGCACTTGCCGCAAGGCAATCTCCTGGTGGCTTAATGCCGGTCGAGTGATGCCCGCCTCGGGACGGCAAATGCGCCAGGCTTCCACACGCGCGGGACTGATCGTCAGCGTCTTTGCTTCGCCGGGCTTCACGTCGTCCATCTTCAGGTTTTGGCGGGCGAACTGCAGAGCGCGGCCTTCCTGTTTCATCGTTTCAATATCCGTTCGCAGGCGCGAGAGTTCATTCTTGTACACATCGTCGCGCTTTACTTGCAGCGTGCGGATTTCGCGCTGCATGTCGGCAATACGCAATTGCAAATTCACATGCAGCAGCAACAGCGTGGTGATGGCAATGGCCAGCACAACCACGCCCATGACCGCCGAGGCCTGCGGCCCGCGCGAGCGGGTGCTCATCGTAATGGCCTTGGTCAGCATCGACATGTCCTTGCTACTCCTCCTGCAACTTCTCCACGACTCTCAATTTTGCGCTGCGGGCGCCGGGGTTGCGTTGCACCTCGGCATCGCTCGCCTCCACCGGCTTGCGCGTGAGAATCTTTACGCGCGGCGCCGGTCGTTTGCCCGTCAGCGGATCGCCCTCGCCGCCTCCGGCCGCATCGCGAAAGATGTTCTTCACGATACGATCCTCGCCGGAATGGAAGGAAATGACCGCCAATCGTCCTTCCGGCTTCAGCGCGTCAATGGCCTGGGGCAGCGCTTGCGCGATCTGCCCAAACTCGTCATTGACGTAAATCCGCAGACTCTGGAAGACACGAGTTGCGGGATGCGTCTCCGGGGGCCAAGCCGCGCGAGGGATGGCCTGCTCGACCACCTCGGCCAGTTGGCCCGCCGTGCGAATGGGCTGCTTCACGCGGCGTTCGAGAATGCGCGTGGCAATGCGCCCCGCCCATTTCTCATCCCCATATTCGCGAAAAATCCGCGCCAGATCGCCATGGGTGCCTTGCTCCAGCACCTCCCAGGCCGCCTGGCCTTCATCTGGATTGAACCGCATGTCCAGGGGTTCGCTTCCTGCGCGGAAGGAGAACCCCCGTCCTGATGCGGCAAAGTGGAGCGCATTGGCGCCGAGATCGAACAGGCAGCCGTCAACGTGATCAATGGCTTGTTCAGATAAGATCGATCGCAACCGGGTATAGCTGCCCTCTACGAGAACAAACTGCGCAACGGGTAGATGTTGTTCAAAGGCCCGCTGTCGAGCCTTTGCAGCCAGAGAAGGGTCACGTTCGATCCCGACGATGCGCGCTTCTCCACACTTGTCCAGCAAAGCCAGCGTGTGACCAGCCGTCCCACAGGTGGCATCGACATAGATGCCGCCGGGACGCGGGCGCAGATATTCAACAACCTCCTCGACCAGCACCGAAGGGTGATACTGCATGCCACCGCCACCCCCTCAGTTCTGTTGGTGCGCCAACCTATAATATTGGTCAGCGATCCAGCACCTGCTGCGCGGCCTGAGCCATGGTCTCAAAACTCCGATCCGCGAACTCATTCCACGCCTGCAGGTCCCATACCTCATACGAATCAACTTGCCCAGCCAGCATAACTTCCTTTTTAATCCCGCAACGATCCAATAAAGGTTGCGGAATGCGAAGCCGATTGGCATTATCCAATTGCAGCAAAAAACTATTTGCAGCAAATATGCGAATCAGCGTGCGCGTGCTCTGGTCCAGATCCGAGCGCGATTTCAGGTCCTCCATCTTCTTCTTCCAGACAGAGACGGGGTAAACCTGCACGCTTTTTTCCGGCGAGACCGTAACCATCACGTTGTTCTCTTCCGCCGGATACAAACTCTGGAACACTTTCACGAACTGAATGGGCGTCGTGACACGCCCCTTGGAGTCAAGCGACATGTCAAAGAATCCGGTGAAGCCAACACTGCTGGGATCGAACATTTCGGCCTGTTTTGCCCCCGGATGCGCTCCGCCTTGACATTAAATCCCACTTATCTTCTATCAAGTTGCCCCGAACATGCCCTTTCGCCCCACCATTTGTCAAGAGGATTTGGCAAAAAGACAAACTTTTTTCTTTACATTACCAGTGTGCGCCGGAAATGACTTCAGAGCAGGTGCGACCCCTACGGGGCCGTGTCATTATCTATAGCCGCAGCTACCGATATGTGCCCCCGCTGGGGGCTAGGTGGTAGGTGATTTCGAGTGGTAAAGAGATTTTTCACAGCAGAAATGCGACCCCTATGGTCCTTGTCATTATCTATAGCCGCAGCTGCCGATATGTGCCCCCGCTGGGGGCCAGGTGGTTTGTAATTATCGAGGGGTAAAAAACTTTTGCACAGTAGAAATGCGACCCCTAGGAGGTTGTGTTATTTTTATAGCCACAGCTACCGAGATGTGCCCCCGCTGTGGGTAGATGGTTGGAATTGCTGGCGGACAAAGACTCTGTCAATGATCACCCTACACAAATAATAATTGCCATTGCTGCAATTAATCAAACAGCTTGCGCTTATACGCCATGCAGGCATTCACGAAATCCGGAAATGAGCGGATCTTGCGAATGTTTTGAAAAAGAAAACTGGGGCTGAGGAAGAAACTCAGGTTTGCCTTACGCGCAAGTTTTTCCAAGCGTTCGCGCGAAAGGTGCGGATACGAAATAATGCACTCTTTTTGCACATCCACGGGCTTGTATTCATCATAAAGCATCCATCCCTCCCGCTTGGCGATTTCATGAAACTCCGTGCCGGGGAATGGATTGGTGATGCCATACATCACCGAATCGGGCTTGATCTTCTTCACAATGCGGATGTTTTCCAGAATGCTTTCCTCGGTTTCCAGCGGCGAGGCGCCAATGAGCATGTTGATCTTGCAGGTGATCCCGTACTTTTTCAGCAATGCAATGGCGCGATAGATGGTCTCGACCTTCATATCCTTGTGAATGTCGTCGAGGATTTCCTGGCGGAAGGATTCCACGCCAATATCAATATAACGGCAGTGCGATTCGGCAAAGGCCTTGACCACCGGCTCGCTCAGGCGGTCGGCGCGCGCCAGGCATCCCCACTCGATATTAAGTTCTTTTAATCCTTGCGCGATGGCCAGGGCGCGCTCTTCGCCCCAAACAAACTGATCATCCATGAAGCTGATCGCGCGATAGCCCTGTTCCTTTAACATCTTTACTTCGGCCAGCAGGTTCTCAGGCGAACGCTGGCGCACGGGCGGCTTGCGCTGGAGGAAATGCTTGTACTCCAATTCCATGGCAAAACTGGAGGAGCAGGGCACGCAATAACTGCAACGGTAGGAGCATCCGCGCGAGGCCAGCAGAACCGTAAACGGCCGCACGCCAATTTTGGGATTGTAATATTTCTTTTTATACCTCTCCACCAGATGGCGCGCGGGAAACGGCAGTTGATCAATATCGTTCATAACCGGGCGCATTGGGTTGCTAATCTTTTCGCCATTTTGCATGAACGACAAACCGAGTATATTTTCTAAAGGCGCGCGTGCGCGGGACTTTTCGCGCAGTGCAGCCAGAAACTCCACCAGCGTCAACTCAGGCTCGCCTCGCACCACATATGTCTGCTCGTCGCGCAGGAAGCGATCCGGCGCTTCGGAAGGCACAGTGCCCATAAAGACAAAAGGGACATTGCCACGCACTTCGCGCAATAATTCCAGCGTGGCATGATCCGTTTGTTGGGAAAGATAAACGGTATAGACCAGATAGATATCACTGCGATCAGCGGCGAAAAACTGGGTCAACTCTTTGCGCGTCCACTTCTCCATTGGCCCATCAACATAGGCCACTTCATAGCCCTCGCGCTCCAGCACGGCCGCCGAGGTGAGCAGGAAGATATTCGGCACGGGATAATAACCATAATTGCAGCCATACACGCGGTCCGCCGCATATTGCCCAAACAACGCCGGCGGAGTCAGAAACGTCACCTTCATTGCCACACCTCTTGACCTATCGGGTAATCCCCTAATAAGTGGTTTTAGCATAGCTGAGTGGAATATGTCAAAAAGTGTTGATCCAAGATCTCGTCCCAGGCTCAGTTATTTTCATAGCCAGTGACGCCTAAGGAGTTCATATTTGGCAACTGCTTTTGTTTTCAAATCCTCAAAAGCGAGGAACAAATCAGATATCATGAATCTAGCGCGCCGTATTCTTTTGCTAAGCGCATGTTTGTTTCTTTGCCCCAATTTTGTGCAAGCGGAGTCGCAATATCCGGATAAAGCAAGCTTCGTTAAAGCGTTGAATCAGCTGCGCACGAACGATGCCGAAATCACAACTAAAAACATGATTGAGTTCTGCGAAAATGTGCAAGCCTCTGATGAGGAATCTGTCAACGTCCGCCGCTATGCGAAGTTTCGGCTGGCTCGATTATTGATCCCTTTCACCGAGCCTTCTTCCCAGTTTATTTCCAGTGATGCGAATTTGCATCGAGCGGTGGCGCTGATCGGTGAATTGGAAAATTTGAGCGATGAAGAATTATCAGCTGCCGGAATCAACCCCTCTGAACGATCGAATTTTAAAAGTAATCGCGAGGAAGCGGAACGCCTGAAGAAAATCGCCGCCCAGCATGCGCAGGAAAAGAAAGCCCCCGTCCCATTGCACATCTCGCCGGTCAGCAAGACGGAAAGTTTCATGACCGCGTTTTGTCGTGCCGTGTTGGGAAATGAGGCTAAACCTTTTCTTATTATCCCAAGTGCGCAAGGCAGCAGGAAGCGTTTCGATCCTCTGTTCTTTTGTTTTCTGCTCGTGATTGTTGGCGCGTTCATTGGCGCAATCTGGCGCGCAAGACAGAGCAGCAAAACATCGCTGACACTCCTCATAGACACCTCCGTTTCTGCTTTCATTGCTTCTGCATTGATATCCATCGTGACACTGCAAATTGGCGCGTTCTATTTCGGAGTCATTCTTGAGTTTCCCCGCATCATCGCCATCGGCGTCATAGTTGGATTATGGACATGGGTGCGGCGACAGGAGGATAAACGCTCTGCCTATATTACCGCTGGAGCAATGGTTCTTGCGTTTGCCTTTTTCTGGGGAACGCGAAGCGCTTCGCGTGCGGCATTTTTATCCAGACTCCTCCCTCGTTACAAAGGCCCGATCTATAACGCCGAAAAATGGACTCTCGATTTACATACGTTAATAATCAAAGTCGCTTTGTCGGCGGTATTCGCAGCCTGCGGTATTGTTCTATGTCTTTTGGGCCTAAAGAGATCTGCTATACAAAGACAGCCCTCATTCGAAGGAGAATGTGCAGCACAAATGTCATCGAATCATGAGGAAAAATCAGGGGAATAGAAAGTCTAGGAGTTCCGTATGCGCGCGCTTTTCTTCGATGGGCAACAACAGGTCCATCTTGAGGACATTCCAATTCCTTCGCCAGCCGCAGGAGAGGTTCTGGTGCGGGTGGCGTTTTCGGGGGTATGCCAGACCGAGTTTGAAGCATATACGGGGCAGGGCTCGAAGAACATTCTCGGCCATGAATTCAGCGGGGAAGTCGTGGAAATAGGCGCTGGCGTCGCGCGCCATAAATCCGGTGATCGCGTCATCTGCCATCCCTTCATGCCTTGCGGCACGTGCAGCATCTGTCGCACCGGACGGCTAAATATCTGCCGCCGCCGCACAGGGCTGGCTCGTCTTTATCATGGCGGATTTGCCGAGTATATTGCGCTGCCTGAGGCGAATTTCCTGCCGCTGCCCGACGACATTGGCATGGATACGGGCGTGCTTGTGCTCGATGTGCTGGGCATGATGTGGCATGGCATGAAGGACATGCCCATTACACCGGCCTCGACCATAGCCGTCATTGGCTTGCAGCCTTACGGGCTGGGCGCCGTGTGCATCGGCAAGATGATGGGCGCGGCAGTCATTGCCTTTGATGCCAGCGCATTTCGGCGCGAACAGGCCATGCAACTCGGCGCCGATCATGTGATCGACAGCAACGATCCCGCGCGCAAGCAGATGATCGACGATCTCACCGAGGGCGAAGGATTCGAGCATATTATTGAATGCGATGATCCCGCCTTTCCCTTTGAAGACATGTTCACCTCGATTCGCGCAGGCGGCATTGTCAATCTGATGGGGCATGCGAAGCGAACGTTTCAGATGAATCCGAACTGGGTAACGTTGTGGGAAGTGAAAGTAAGCGGCACACCGATCTACAATCCCTGCGAGCACGACCAGGTGCTGCAAGTAGTGCGCCGCGCCGCCTGGGCGCGCGATATTATCGTCACGCATCGCCCGAAACTCGATGAGGCTAAGGCCGCGCTGGATGCATATGTGGCGGGGAACGCCGGCAAAATTGCCTTCGTTTTGAATCCCGTTTAGATTGGCATAATTGCTTTCCATTGCTTCGCATGATCCTTGCTCCCGACACGTGTAACGTGAGTCTTCCACATGAGCAACGATGAGAAGAAGCAGCAGGAAAAGGAACAGCGTGAGGAAGAGGAGGCGCTTCAGCGAAGCGCCCCCAGCGGTCGCACCGTTTATCTGGCCATTGAAGGCGAGGGGCGGCATGAACTCGATCGCTCCTCCCGAGCATTGGCTTGGTCGGGTTTGGCGGCCGGGTTGTCCATGGGCTTCTCGCTGATCAGCGAAGGATTGCTGCGAGCGCATTTGGCAGAAACAGAATGGCGCGCGTTGGTGGTCAAACTCGGCTATAGTATTGGCTTCCTAATCGTTATTCTCGGACGCCAGCAACTTTTCACGGAAAACACGCTAACACCCATTCTCCCACTGTTAAAAGACTGGAGCGGCAAGACGCTCCTCAATGTGTTGCGGCTGTGGGGAATCGTCCTCGTTACGAATCTTTGCGGCGGCATCCTGATCGCCATTGTGATCGGCAAACTGGACGTTTTCGACCAGAATTTGCTTGATACCATGTTTCGGATTGGACGCGAGGCTTTTGGGAAACCATTTTTCATTGTCATGCTGCGCGCTATTTTCGCCGGCTGGCTGATTGCATTGATGGTCTGGCTGCTGCCGTATGCCGAAACGCAACGTATTTGGGTGATCATTATTCTGACGTACCTCATCGGCATAGGGCACTTCCCGCATGTTATTGCCGGCAGCATTGAAGTGTTTGTCGTGGCCGTTCGGGGCGAGATTACCTGGGCGCAAGCCTTTGGCAGCTATGTTCTGCCGACGTTGATTGGCAATATCCTTGGCGGCGTGGCTCTGGTGGCCGCACTCAGCCATGCGCAAGTCATGGCGGGGGAATCGAAATAGCGGCGTCAACACTGCTTACGAAGCATCCTTTCCGTTTAAGCTCTAAATCACTGGACTTCTCGGCGACGGCTTCGGATAATCTCCGGCTACGATCCGCGATACCGATGCGGATGTTCACTCCATCAGGGAAATGCACACACATGCCTGATCCAGACGTGCAAGATAATCGTCCTGAGGGCGGCGAATCCGCCGCGCCGCAGGATTTGTATGACCAGCAAATGCAGGATTACCGTGAAGCCATGCAGAGCGGACAGGACTTTGCCAGCCGCCGCTTCGGTTTCGTGCTGTTCCATTCGCTTCCGGGGGAACAGGCCGTAGCCCTGCGCCAAAAGATGGGCTTTCAGCCCGCCGCCAACACGGATTACTACAACCTGGGCGTGGTGGCCGCGCAGGCTGGCAATTACGCTGAAGGTATTGCGCAATTCCGCAAAGTTTTGGAGATAGACCCCGAGTTTTCCGAGGCCGAGTATAACCTGGCCCTGGCACTCGAGCTTTCCGGCGATGTTGCCGCGGCGAAGAAGCAGTGGGCCTCCTACATCAAGCGCGAATCCATCACTGAAGCAGACCGCACTGCCGTCACGGAGCACGTCAAGGAGCTTGGGTAAGCAAGGCATTTCCCGCGCAAGGCCATAGCATTGCGCGGGTGCTGCATTCCCATTCCTGAGGACAATATAGGTGCCCCAACAAAAAGTTCTGTTCCCGTTGCGTGGTTATCTCCCGCTCCTGCTGATTCTTTTCTTTGCCTGGGAAACCACCGCTTCTTCCACCGTAGCCATTCGCGGCATCCAATGGGATCCGTCGGATACGCGTTTGCGTTGCACAATCTACACTGATGCCGCCGTGCGCATTGAAAAGAAGGACCTCGTTTCCGAACGCGGCATTTTCTTTGTGGATTTGTATAACATTAACCTGCTGAAGCCTTTCGAGAAGGATTTCTACGAGCTGAACAATCCATTCCTCAAGGCGGTGCGCCTGCAATTATGGCCCGACCAGAAGGTTTTGCGGGTTTTATTCTGGCCACAACCGGCAATGACGCAGCGCGTTTCGGTTGAGCAGAATCCTCCGCGGGTGGTGATTGATGTTTCCACCGGTTCGCCTGCGGCAACGCCTTCGGTGCCCGCTGCCGCGCCAAAGATTGCCCGCCCCGTGCCGACAATGGCGCCGCAGGGGAAGGAAACACCCGAATCGTTGGCCCCTGAAAATAGCAAGCCGCAGCGCATGACCGATTTTCAAGCGGCACCCAAAGTGGACATTGTGCGCAGTTCCGCCCAGGCCGGCACTGGCGGTTCTCGCCGCAAAATCGTCATCATTGACCCGGGGCATGGCGGCGAACGCGACGGCGCCGATGGAGTGGTTCGTGTCGGCAGCAAGCCCATCAATGAGAAGGAAATCAATCTGCTTATTGCGCGGCGATTGGCCGGCATGGTGCAAAATAATCACAACATGACGTATCGCATGACGCGCAGCAGCGATCAAAAGGTCGGCTTGTACGATCGCGTGCAATTCGCCGAAGGCATTGCCAAGAACGCCAACACCGATTGCGTTTTTGTTTCCATTCACAACAACATGGCCCAGGACACCTCGGCTCAAGGCATCGAATTTTACTATCTTGAGGAAAATCCCGCGCGCAAAAGCGAAGCGTTGAAGGAACTGGAGCGGCTGGAAAACGACTTGGATTACAAGGATGAGCTGCGGCCCAATTCCATGCTGTGGAACATCTTTATGTCGCTGGAGCAGGAAAAAATGCAGGAGCGAAAAATTCAGGGACGGCAATTATGCTCGCTGCTGGAGTGGTCGTTCTGCCGCAATACGTATTTCCGCGGCGTGAATCGCGGCGTCAAGGGCGCTAGTTTCGTGGTGCTGCGCAATTTCAATATGCCGGCCGTGCTGGTGGAGGTCGGCTTCATGTCCAACCCGGATGAATGCCGCAAGTTAATGCAGCCGACATTCCAATACAATGCCGCCGCGGCCATCTATAATGCCGTAAATATTTATTTTGCGCGGCAGGATTCCAGTTTTCAGCCCACGCGCTACGATTTCAAATAGGAAAGCAATCGCATCATGCCAGCCGGACGAAGAAGACAACGAGCCTTAGCCGTGCAAGTGGCCTATGCGCTGGACCTGACCGGCGATCCGCTGGGCGATGTGCTTTTCCGCTTCAAGGCGCAGGATGCCACGCGCCAGGAGAACTGGGGCGAATTTTCGCAGAAACTAATCAGCGAAATGGTGGCGCGCCGGCGCAGCATCGATACCCGTTTGCGTAAGGGGCTCAAGAATTGGCGTCTGGAACGCCTCAGCACCATCGACCGCGCTATTTTGCGGCTGGCCCTGTGCGAAATGATGGCCTTTGACGAGATTCCTGTTCGCGTCACGATCAATGAATATGTGGAGTTATCCCACGCCTTCGGCAGCGATGATTCGCCCGCCTTCATCAATGGCGTGCTTGATTCGCTGGCCAAAGATTTCCCGGACAAAGATTTTCAGATGGAGAATGAGGAGCCGGAAGAAACCTTGCCTGAAGATATTTGAATGGATGTTGCCGATCAGGAGATCGGCGCTCCCTGGGAGGAAGTGGCATGGTGGGCCGTGATCGCCACTGGCCCACCATACGCCCAATAGTTCCTTTACTCCTGCTTGTGCTTCATGCTTTCGTCTGAGTTTTGATTTTTCTCTGCGGCATCCTTGTCCTCGCCATACCACTTGGTGCGCCACTCGCGCATCTGCGCGATTTCCTTCTCTTGCGAATCAATGATCTTTTGTGCCGCTTCCTTGACTTCTGGATGCTTCGCCTTTTCGACGGCATCCTTGGCCATGGCTACTCCGCCTTGGTGATGCAAAATCAT
>Ga0116193_1000760_pt1 | contig 28927 bp, 27 predicted proteins | sample AD_UKC115_MetaG_FD_89892 | JGI IMG/M metagenome (GOLD analysis project Ga0116193, IMG submission 89892) | Active sludge microbial communities of municipal wastewater-treating anaerobic digesters from Hong Kong - AD_UKC115_MetaG | ecosystem: Engineered > Bioreactor > Anaerobic > Digestate... | reverse complement strand
AGACGATCGCTGCGAGAGGCGAACCGGCGGCGTAGGGCGGACGGCATGTGAAGTACCCGCCGACACCGGCGGTATGTAAGGCAAGGCAATATCCAGTCCCGTAAGTGGTGACGGGCGGGGCCGGATGTGATGGTCTCGCCCTTTGCCTTTATGCGTGCTCGGCAGGCCCAAAGCGGGTCGCGAAACTTTTCTCCTTACCTGTAAAAAATACCTAAAGAAACCCAAGGATACGCCGATAATGATTAGTGAGGGCGGGATGGACGGTCCGATCCTCGATGAACTCTGAGACATTATCACATCCGGTCATTGCTGCTACGTCGTGTGTTTCCTGAGCCGCATCTCCGCCGGGGGAGGAATCGTACCGTACGCTGATACCCATTTACTAGCGGTACGATTCCTCCCACACCCTTCGTTCCGAAGGGCGTTAGAAGTTTCGCGTCGTTGTTCGGCAGGTAGTCCGTTACCCATTACACTCCTTTCCGATCTCTGGGTCCGGGGCGTTTGCCCTGGGCCCCTTTTTTTGCCTCGCAGGCGGCCCCGCCCGGTCCTCAGTACGTCCTCCAGGACGTGTATCGCAGGACGCCGGGTCTGCGGTCCGACATCGAACCTCGAACACCCGACGTCTGCTCGACTGCACGGTCCTCGCAGTTTTTCCGCGCTACCTGAGAAAAATACCTAAAGAAACCCGGCGGGCGGCCGATAATGAGTAGTGAGGACGGGTTGAACAGCCCCTTCCTCGGCATCCAGTCATGTAGCTTTCAAGTTCCGATTCTCTCCTTTCGTGGTATTTGGCCCGGGGCATACGCTCCGGGCCGCTCTTTTTGTGTCCACGTATCGGGGATCGGAATCCCGTCCGACGACTATTCGCGCGAGCGGACCGGCTCCGAGATCATCTCCAGCGTGTGCTCGATCATCTCAGCCTCGCCGACGTCGACCGCAAGATCCCCGAGCGAGACTATCCCGACCAGCTTTCCGTTGTCGTCCACGACGGGGAGTCGGCGGACCTGCAGATGCGCCATCCTCTCCGCGGCGTCCTCGACGTTGATGTCCGGGTTGATCGTCTCCGGGCTCGGCGTCATGAACTCGCCGACCTGCGCGGTGTTCGGATTCACTCCCTGAGCCACCGCACGGACCGTGATATCGCGGTCGGTGATGATGCCGACCAGGTCGTCGCCGTCCGACACCACCGGCATCACGCCGACGTTCAGGTCCTTCATGGCGATAGAGCAGTCCGTGAGCGTGTCGGATACCTTGCAGGTCAACGGGTTCGGAGTCATCGCTTCGCTTACCTTCATATCAGTTCACCTCCCTGAACACATTGCTGAGACATATCTACCCAAATGGCGGGAACCGCGCGCTTTTCCCGGAGGGCCTCCCGAGGGTAGACTCATTTCTGACGACTGTCACGGAGGAACACGATGTCAGACACACGAGAACGAGGCGAGCCGTTCGACGATTACCAGTCGGGCATATCCCGCGCCATCAAGGTGGATAAGCAGGGCCTCCCGGAGCGGTGGGGCATTGACGGCGACCCGGGGACCGAGGAGTCGATGGAAGAGGAGGAGATGAACCCCGAGGGCGAGATCGAGACCACGCCTCGGCAGGGATCATAGCCCGTCCGCTCCCGGTCACAGGCTGTTGTGGATGCTCGTGGTTGCGATCGCCGCGTGTCCCATGCCGACCACGACCTGCGCCACGTCACCGCTTACGATGTCGCCGGCCGCATAGATGCCCTTGATGCTGGTCTGCTTCACGTCGTCCACCTTGATGTAGCCCTCGTGGTCGAGTTCGACCCCCGTCTTCCTCGCCAGATCGGAGTTCGGTCGGAGCCCCATCGTGCTGTACCCGCGGTAGACGTCCTCGATGCGCGTGCCGTCCTCCAGAACCACTGTGCCGAGTTCGTCTCCGTTCTCGATGATCTCGACAACAGGTGACTCGATCACGGGGATGCCGGCTTCCGCGAGTTGTTCGAGGATGCCCTGACGGATCTCACCGCGATTGTGTCCGCAGGTCAACAGCGTCAGGTCCTTCGAGAAGTGAGCGATCCAGAGCGTCTCCAGCGCCGAATGGTTGCCGTGCCCGAACAGCACCATCTTCCTGTTCCGCGCCTCGTAGACATCGCAGATCGGGCAGTGGCGGATCGTCAGTCCCTTGTAGCGATCGGGGTTCGGGATCTCGGGCGGGATGTCCGTGACGCCGGTGGCGAGGATCACCTTCCGGGCCGTCACCGTGCCGTCGCCCGTTCGGAGGACGAACTCCCCGTCGGACCCATCGATGGCCTCCACCATGCCGGGCCGTATCTCAGCGCCGTACATCAAGGCCTGCTCCCTGAGGCAGTTCAGCAGCGACCTGCCGGTCACCCCGGCCGGGAAGCACGGAAAGTTCCGGGTGACGGGAATCCACGACGCCCTGGGCCTCCCGCCGTCGAATATGATGGTTCGGCGCAGATACCTGCCGAGGTACGTGCCGCAGTGCAGTCCGGCCGGTCCGGCGCCTACGATCGCGCAGTCGTAGTCCATTGTCGGATCTCCTCTGCTGAATGATACCCAACTTGGGGATGCCTGCCCTCCGCCTGCGGGTTTGGCTCATCCGGCCGCAGAGGTAGAATGAGACCGTGAGGTGTGAAGCATGATCGTAGGCGAAAAAGTGGTGCTGCGCGCCGTCGAGCCGGACGACATTCCCAGGCTGTGGGAGTGGCTGCAGGATGAGGAACTCATGCGCCTGCGCGACTACCCAGCGCCTCCCGTGTCACTCCACGACACCCTGAAGGACTTCGAGGAATCAGCGGACAACTGCGGCCGGAATCTTCGCTTTGCGATCACCACCCACGAAGGCGAGCTGATCGGGGAGACGTCTCTCCGCGAGATCGACCAGCGGTCCGGCGGCGCGGTGTTCACCATCGCCATCGGGAACAGAGAGTACTGGGGCCACGGATACGGCTCGGACGCCACCCACTGCCTGATGAAGTACGCGTTCGAGCAGCTCAACCTCCACCACATCAACCTCTTCGTCCACGCGTCGAACGAGCGGGCCATTCGCGCCTACGAGAAGGTCGGGTTCCGGCACGAGGGACGCCTCCGGGAGGCGCACTACATGGACGGGAAGTACACGGATGTGCTCGTCATGGGCCTGCTGCGCGAGGATCTCCGGGGCGCCGAAGTTGCGCGCGCAGCCGGCCAGCGAGCCTCGATCCCCGCACACATGTGATTGCCTCTCGCGCCGTGATCGGAGTCACAGGAGTGACAGGTTGGGAGTCCCTCAGAAGCCTCGCACCGACAGCGAGTAGTCCCGACCGTCCTTCGATACGCTCCACTACTCAGGATTAGCGGGGTTTCTACCCGAAACAACTGCGCCTACTGCGGAGATGCTGCTTGGGGATCTTGTTCGGCTTGCCCATCGAGCGGCCGAGCATGAACAGCGCCGTTCCCAGGATGCCGATGCCGGCCAGGATGACCTTGGTCATGTCGAGAATCGGGATCAGCCGCGTCTGACCGTCGGCTACTTCCAGCACCGCCAGTGGGCGGACAACGAATCCTCCACCTCCACCGCCGCCGGACCCTTCTTCCTGGCGGCCCTGCTCGTCGGCGGGACGCTTGCCCTCACCGCCGCCCGCCCCGAAGCCGCCGGTTACCAGCGCGATCGGGATGAGCGCTCGATGGTCCAGCACCTTCGGTTCGCCGAACACCGTGTTCACGGTGGCCGTCTGGCCGATGTTGTCGCTTACGGACTTCAGCATATCCTGTACTGCCATGATATGTTCACTCCTCAGTTCAGTGTGCAGGTAGAACCTATCGCTCCAGGCAATCGCCGAATGTGAACTGGTAGACGGCGAGTTCGTCCGAGTCGGAGGTCAGTCGGAGCACGTGCGTGCCGGAGTCGTTGTCTCTGATGAGCTGATAGACACCCGGCCTGTTGACGGTCACGAAGCAGTAGCCGCTGTCGATCTGAAGGTCCTTGCCGGCCATATGGCTCGGCACCGGACCGCCGTCTATCGTCGCGTAGACCTTGAACTCTCCGCCCCTCGCCGGGCCGACGACCGCGTTCGCCTCGATCCCCGTGTATGGCGCTGCGATGTAGTAGTCAAACCGTTCGCATCCCTCGGCCAGCCGCACGTATTCCCTGGTCGCCTCCCAGGGACCCTCCAGGTAGATGTGACCCTCCTCGTAGACGCCGGGATCCTCGTAGCTCCATATCTCGTCCCTGTGGAAGCCTTCGGGATTGCCGATCGCGCCCTTTTCGTAGCCGCAGTAGACGTCCGGGCCGAATGTGTAGCAGGTCTGCTCGTTCTTGTCGTGAGCATGCTCCTCGACGATCTCCGCGGATGCCTCCATGTCGGCGTTGACCTCCGCCAGCAGCTTCACGATGAGTTCGTCAGTTAGCGAGTGATCCGCCGATCCGGCGTGGTCGTAGCGGATGATCCCGTCCTTGTCGATGAGGAAGAACCACGGCCATTCCGGCACCTTGTAGCCGTCCCATATCCGGCGCTCATTGTCCATCACAACCGGCCAGACGATGCCGTTCTCGCGGCAGAAGCGCTCGACGTGGTCCCAGTCCTTCTCGAACTCGAACCTCGGGGTATGGACTCCGATGATGGCGAGGCCCTTGTCGTGATACCTGTTCCACCAGTCCCGGATGAACGGCATCGAATGCATGCACGTGTGGCAGGAGGTGGTCCAGAACCCCAGGAGCACGACGAGCCCCCGCAGGTCTTCCAGATCCACCGCCTCGGCATTGATCCACGGCCCGCCTTCCAGGTAGGGCGCGCTGACGCCTTCCATGTCACGCAGCTCTAAGGACATATGTGTGACCTCCGACTGAAGCTCTCCCCAGAGTCATTCCCGTGGAGGGCGCGCGCGGAAACATGGAGGCCGGTTGGAGCCGATAGCGCTCAGATATCCGACGAGTCGTCCTGCCCCGGGATGTGAGTGTTCTGCGTGTACGTGTTGCAGTCCGCGTGGTCCCTGTGGAAGTTGACCACGATACCGTCCCTGGCGACGCACAGAGTGTTGTCGTTCCACCGGCAATCGCGGGCGGTGCATACTGCGACCTTGCCCTCGCTCTGCTCGCGGGCAGCCATCTGTCCCTCGCTTCCGTAACCCATTGCCATCGTCGTACCTCCTTGCAGTGAGCGCGTACATAGGCGCGGTACCCGGCGGACGTCTGAGGCTAAACGCGGTGCGATGATGGCGACAGGGATTCGGGCTACTTCGGGAATACCACGGTCGCGCGGATGCGGTCTCCGTTCGTGAGGGAGAACCGCCCGTGGAGGTCCTCGCGCACGAGGTTCTCCACGATCTGGAGGCCGAGATTGCGGTGCTTGCGGAGATCGAAGTCGTGGGGCAGGGGAGTGCCGTCATTGGTCACGGTGAGCGACACCTCGCGGTCGGTATCTTCGATGCTGACGTCGATCCGCCCGGAGTCGATGTCCTTGAAGCCGTGCTCGACCGCGTTCTGGATCAGTTCGTTGAGTATCAGCGCCACGGAAGTCGCTTTCGCCGGCGGGAGAGCGATGTCCGTGCCGCGCACCGCCATGTCTATGTGCTTCCCGGGCGAGACGAGGCTCTGGCACGTAGCCGTAAGGATGTTCTCCGTGACGGTCTTGATGCTGACGACATCGAACTGCTCCTGCGAGAGCACCTCGTGGACCGCCGCGATGCTGAGGATGCGGTTGATGCTCTCCTGGAGGACCTGCTCGACGGACGCGAACTTGGAGTAGTGCATCTGCAGTCGGAGCAGGCTGGCGATCGTCTGCAGGTTGTTTTTCACGCGGTGATGCATCTCCTGGACGATCGCCGACCGGACGAGAAGCTTGGCGTTGTCGATGGCGATGGCGGCGTGGCTTCCCAGGGCCGAGAGAACGCTGATCTCCTCGGGCGTGAAGACGTGCGGCTTGTCGGTGTAGCAGTTGAGCACGCCGATGATCTTGTCGCGGAATCTCAGAGGCACGCAGACGAACGAGCAGAGTCCCTCACGGCGGGCGATGTCCGGGTAGCGGTACTCGGGCGTCTCCCGGACGTCCAGGACGGTGATCGGTCGTCCCTCGGCTATCGCCTTGCCCGCCAGGCTCTCTCCGAGCTTGAGGTTCGGCTTGTGGATGTACTCCCGGCTGCTGCTCTGAGTGGCGCGGATCACGAGTTCCTGCTTCTCCTCATCGACGAGCATCACCGTGACGATCTTGAAGTTCATCGACTCGGCGGTCATCGCGACTATGAGGTTGAGGATCTCGTCGAGATACATGCCGGACGTGATGGAGCGGCTGACCTCGGAGAGTGTGGTGAGGTGCGACACCTGCGTTTGCATCTGGCGATAGAGCTGCGAGCTGTGGAGCGCGTTGGCGACCTGCTCGGCGACGTGGTCCATGAGCCTGCGCTGGCCCTCGGTGTATTCGTGCGACGGCTTGGTGTGGATGTTGATGACCCCGATGAGCTGGTCTTCGGCGATGAGCGGCACCGACAGCATCGACTGGAAGGGGTCCTCGGTCTCGAGTGCCTTGTAGCGCTGGTCGCGGTATGCGTCCTTGCCGATGGAGACGAACTGGCGCGTCTTCGCCACCCAGCCTGTGATCCCTTCGCCGATCCTCAGCCGCCACTTCCCGACGATGTCCTTCTCGGGGCCGCCCTTCGCGGCCCGGAGTACCAGTTCCTCGCCCGCGTCATCCAGGAGGTAGATATAGCATGTGTCCGTACCGGTGATCTGGATGGCGATCTCAGCCACGACATCCAGCATGTGCTGGACGTCCGACGAGGAGCCGATCGCCTGGCCGAGCTTGCGCAGCGCCTCGACCTCGATCTCCTTCTCAGCGAGTGCATCTTTCAGCCGTCTGATCTCATCCTGTACCTGGTTCTTCTGTTCGGGCTTTGTCGTCATGGCGCTTCTGAGAAGAAAAGCCTGCTCGACGCAGGCTCATTGCCAGCCGGTGATCATCCGGGATTCAGTACCCCAGTATTCCACTACTCCACTACTCCAACAGTCCACTCACACATCCTGCGTTAAGATAACCGCCTCCGCGATCTCGCGCATCGTCCTGCGGGTGTTCATGCTCTGGACCTGGATCCAGCGGAATGCCTCGTGCTCCTTCATGCCGCGCTTGTCCATCAGGACGCCCTTCGCCCTGTCCACGATCTTGCGGGTCTCGAGCTGATCGGTGACATCTCCCAGTTCCTTTTCGAGTTCCTGCATCTCCTGATATCGGGAGATGGCGATCTCTATCGCCGGGACCAGGTCGGCCTCTTTGAAGGGCTTCACGAGATAGCCGAAAACGCCCGCTTCCTTAGCACGGTCGATCAGGTCGCGCTGGCTGTACGCCGTCAGCAGGAGCACCGGCGCGATCTTCTCCTCGGTGATGATCTTTGCAACGTCGAGGCCGTCCATCTCCGGCATCTTTATGTCGAGGATCGCAAGGTCGATCGGCGTGCTGCGAGCGAGTTCGAGCGCCTTCTGTCCATCGCTGGCTTCGGCGACGACCTTGTGCCCCATGTTCTCCAGAGTCTTCAGCAGGTCGAGTCTGATTATCGATTCATCGTCCGCAATCAGTATGCGCAGCGAGTCCATGGATACCTCCGGGGATCGGCAAGTCTTGTCCGCATATTCTACATCGTGGTATAATCTTTGTCAAAGTGTCAGGAAGCCGGCAAAAGGAGCACAACATGCGGTTGAATAGCGCCAGAGGAGTGATCATGGCGGCTGTCGTGTACCTCCTGTTTCGAATCGGCGCACAGGTCGTCCCGGTCAGGATCGCGCGTCAGGAACTACTGATCCTGCTATCGGTTGCCCTGTTCATGCTCCTGCAGTTGGCGATCATCCGGGGCGCGTCCGGCCTGCGGGTCAGTCCGAAGGTGACCGGATGGCTGATACCCGCCTTCGCGTTGGTAGTCGTCGGACTGAGCCTCGTTTCGGGCGCCGTGAAGATGCCGTTGCTGCCCTCTGTGGCGGTCTCGGCGTTGAGGGACCTGGGCTTGATGTTCTTCGCCGTCAGCCTGGGATACACGGTCAGCGTCATCGTGCGCGAGCCGAACGTTCTGCTTCCCGTGGCGATCTTCGCGGCGATCGTAGACTTCTGGAGCGTGAACTTCGGCCCGCTGGCGATCCTCCTGGCGACTCGGCCCGAAGTAGTGGAGGCCGCAGCCGTGCAGGTGCCGGCCGTAGGTCACGCGGTCCCGGTCAGTATGATCGGCGTCGGCGATTTCGTGTTCCTTGCGCTGTTCTTTGCCGTGATGTACCGCTACGGGATGAACATCGTCGGGGCGTTCTGGTTGGGATACGCTCTTCTCACCGCGACCATGATCGCGGTCATCCGGGTGCCCTGGCTGAACGCGGTCCCGGCGCTGGTCCCGATAGCGATAGCGGTAGTCGGCGCGAATACCAGGCATTTCAAGCTCAAGCGGGGAGAGATCCTCTCGATCATCCTGGTCGGAGTCATCCTCCTCGCATTTCTGATCCTGTCGGTGGTCATGCTGCTCAGAGCGAGCTGACCTATCCGGCGGCGAATACGTTTCGATAAGGTGCGACAATGGCGGACAAGTACGATCCTCAAGTAATCGAGAAGAAATGGCGCGAGCGGTGGAAAGAGGCCGATCTATTCAGGACCGAAGACTCGACGGACAAGCCGAAGTTCTACGGCCTCGACTTCTTCCCATACCCCAGCGGCGCGGGACTCAGCGTCGGGCACTGCCGCAACTACATCCCGACCGATGTGGCCTGCCGCTACATGAAGATGAAGGGCTACAACGTCCTCCATCCGATGGGCTGGGACGCGTTCGGCCTTCCCGCCGAAAACGAGGCGATCAAGCAGAAAAGCCACCCGAAGAAGACCGTTCCGGCATACATCGCGACCTACAAGCGCCAGATGGACCTGATCGGCGTCGGGTACGACTGGTCTCGCGAGATCAACTCGTCGTCGCCGGACTACTACAAGTGGACCCAGTGGATCTTCCTGCTGCTCTACAAGCGCGGTCTGGCCTATCGGTCGCTCGCACCTGCGAACTGGTGTCCGACCTGCGCCACCGTGCTCGCCAACGAGGAAGTCAAGGAAGGCCGCTGCTGGCGGTGCGACAACTTCATCGAGAAGAAGAACCTCCCGCAGTGGTTTTTCAAGATCACGGCCTATGCCGACCGCCTGATCGACGACCTGGATACCATCGACTGGCCGGAATCGATCAAGCTGATGCAGAGGAACTGGATCGGCCGGAGCGAAGGCGCCGAGGTCAAGTTCCACTCCGAGCAGGGCGATGAGATCGTCGTCTACACCACCCGCCCTGACACCCTCTGGGGCGCGACCTTCATGGTCCTGGCGCCGGAGCATCCGCTCGTCGAGAAGCTGACGACCGACGACAAGAAGGCCGAGGTCCGGGAGTACTGTGCCTTCGCCGCCCGCCAGAGCGCGATCGATCGGCAGTCGACCGAGAAGGAGAAGACGGGTGTCTTCATCGGCGCATATGCGATCAACCCGGTCAACGACCGCAAGATCCCCATCTGGATCGCCGATTACGTGATGATGGGCTACGGCACTGGGGCGATCATGGCCGTCCCCGCTCACGACGAGCGCGACTTCGCCTTCGCCCTGAAGTACGGCATCCCGATTATCCCGGTCATCGCTCGCATCGACGGCCTGGCGAAGTCGAGTGTGGCGAAGGACTACGTGCTCGACGGCTTCGACGCCGCCATGGAGAAAGCGCATATCAGTTTCGCCGACGCAGGAGATCACTATCACGTCGTCCTGACGGGCGAGGAGATCGATCCGTTCGTCGGGCTGCTGAAGGAGCACGTCAAGCCCGACCGATGGGCGGCGGTCGTCGGGGCTGATTGGAAGTTCGTCTTCGGCGGAGGGGATGTGGTCGACTTCAACTCCTACGAGGCGGACAAGGATATCCTCGCCCGCCTCAAGGAGATCGACGAGCATATCGGCGATGCTCAGACCGTCATGGAGATCCTGGCACGCGAGCCGTTCCTGGCTGATGCGCTGTTCCACGCCGAGTACGGCGACATGATCAACTCAGGTGAGTTCACAGGCACGCCAGGCATCAGCGCCAAGAAGCAGGTCACTCAGTGGCTGGAGGAGCAGGACAAGGGCAAGGCCGCGGTCAACTACAAGCTGCGCGACTGGCTGATCTCCCGCCAGCGCTACTGGGGCGCGCCGATCCCGATCATCCACTGCGAGAAGTGCGGCGAGGTGCCGGTCCCTGAGGATCAGCTCCCGGTCGTTCTGCCCGATGTCGAGCACTACGAGCCGAGCGGAAGCGGTGAGTCGCCTCTCGCCAACATACCCGAGTTTGTCAATGTGCCGTGTCCGAATTGCGGCGAACCGGCGAAGCGCGAGACCGATACGATGGGCGGATTCGCCTGCTCGAGCTGGTACTTCCTGCGATACGTCAGCCCGCACCTGGACACCGCCCCGTTCGACAAGGACCTGGCCGCGTACTGGCTCCCGGTGGACCTCTACGTCGGCGGCGCAGAGCACGCCGTCATGCACCTGCTTTACGCGCGGTTCTGGACCAAGGTCCTGCACGACGCCGGCTGGGTCCCGTTCGTCGAGCCCTTCCGGAAGTTGATGAACCAGGGGATGGTGCTCGCCTACACGCCCCACCGCACGATGGAGGTCGGAGAGGCCGCGGAGGTCGAGGAGGGTGATGAGGAGGATCGCGACCTGATCCCGCTCACCCCTGAGCAGGCCGCGGAGATGGACCCTGCGAAGATCATCTGGAAGTACGTCAAGATGAGCAAGTCGAAGCGCAACGTCGTGACTCCCGACGCGATGGCCGAGAAGTTCGGGGCCGACTCGCTGCGCATCTATGAGCTCTTCGTCGCTCCGTTCGAGGAGGCCGTCCAGTGGAGCGAAGAGGGGATGAACGGCGCGTTCAGATACCTCAACCGCGTTTGGCGGATCGTGACCGGCAACGTCGGCGCTTTCGATCCGAACTGGCGTGAGACTCTGAAGGGCGCCCAACTGACCCCTGCCGAGCGCGAGATGCGCCGGAAGACTCACCAGACGATCGAGAAGGTGACGGGCGACATCGAGCGATTCCGGTTCAATACCGCCGTCAGCGCCCTGATGGAGATGACGAACTCTATGACCGAGTTTGCCTCCGGTCCTGCAGCCGGCGGTCTGCAATCCGCAGTCCTGAGCGAATCGATCGAGATGCTGGTCATCCTGCTCGCCCCGATGGCTCCGTTCATCGCCGACGAGCTATGGGAGCAGCTCGGCAAGGAAGGCTTCACCTATCACCAGCCGTGGCCGGAGTTCGATCCCGAGATCGCCAAGGCCGACGAGATCACGCTGGTCCTGCAGATCAACGGCAAGGTCCGTGACCGCCTTCAGGTTCCGGTCGGTGTCGACGCCGCGGAGTTGGAGCGGATCGCCCTGGAGAGCGAACGTGTTCAGTCGTTCCTCGACGGCAAGCCGATCCGGAAGGTGATCGTCGTGCCCGGGAAGCTGGTCAACATCGTCGTCTAGCATTGTTGGTAGGAGGCTTCCCAGCCGCGATGAACCGGCGTATCGTAGGAGCGGCTTCCCAGCCGCGATCGCAGCTAGAAGCTGCTCCTACATGACTTGATCGCAGCTAGAAGCTGCTCCTACATGATGCGATCGCAGTTGGAAGCCGCTCCTACAACAGTCAGATCGCCGTTTGGAGATGCCTCCTACCGCAGAGGTGACCGCCGGGAATGGGCAAGTCATCACGCAAGTGGACTCAGAATCCGCTTACACGCTGGATGTCTCTGATGGGCGTGACCATCATCGTCGTGATGGTGTTCATCGCCTATTCGCCCGCGATTCACGGCGGCTTCATCTGGGACGACGAGGAGTACGTTTCCAAGAACGAGCTTCTCACCGCTCCTGACGGCCTCAAACGGATCTGGTTCTCGACCGACTCACCCTCGCAGTACTTTCCGCTCGTCTACACGAGTTTTCGGATCGAGCATGCCATCTGGGGCCTGGAGACCACCGGCTACCACGTCACCAACATCGTGCTCCATATCCTCAATGCGCTGCTGGTCTGGCTGATTCTGAGGCGGCTGTCTATCAAGGGCGCCTGGCTGGCGGCGGCGATCTTCGCTCTCCACCCGGTCCACGTCGAGTCCGTCGCATGGATCACGGAGCGCAAGAATGTCCTATCGACCTTCTTCTACCTGCTCACGGTCCTTTCGTGGATGAGGTTCCGGGAGAAGTCCGACTGGAAGTTCTACGGCCTCGCTCTCCTGACGTGCCTGCTCGCGCTCTTCGCCAAGACCACCGCGTGCACCATCCCCGTCGCTCTGCTGCTCGTCTCGTGGATCAGGCGGGAGCGGATCGGTCGGCGAGAGTTCGCGTTGGTGGTGCCGTTCGTCGCGTTCGGAATCGGGGCCGGGCTGGTCTCGATCTGGTGGGAGCACAACAAACAGGGCACGACCGGCGAGATGTTCAACTTCACGGTCGCCGAGCGCATCCTGATCGCCGGGCGCGCGCTCTGGTTCTACCTCACAAAGCTCATCTGGCCGTCGAAGCTTGCGTTCAGCTACCCGCGTTGGAAAATCGATCCCTCGGAGCCGGTGCAGTACCTCTGGCCCGCCGCGTGCGCGGCGACAGCCCTCGCTCTCTGGAGGTTCCGACAAACGGTTGGCCGTGGCCCGATCTCCGCGGTGGTGTTCTTCGCAGCCGCGCTTGGGCCGATGCTCGGCTTCTTCTCGCTCTTCACGTTTCGGTACACGTTTGTGGCCGATCACTACCAGTATATCGCCAGCGTCGGGCCGATAGCGCTCATCGCGGCCGGGCTGGCGAGGCTGGGGGAGCGCGTGAGCGTACGGGAGACGGTGAGGTACGTGCTTCCCGGCCTGATCCTCGCGGCCCTCAGCCTGCTCACCTGGAAGCAGGCGCACGCGTACATCGACCTGGAGCATCTCTGGCGCGACACGATTGCGAAGAACTCCTCGTCGTGGATGGCTTACAACAACCTGGCGAGCTTGTTGAACGAGCAGGGTCGATACGACGAAGCTCTGGAGCTTTCCACTGAGGCCCTTCGGCTCAATCCGGACTCGTGGACCGGTCAGGCCACGATGGGGCACGTGCTCGTGCATCTCGGCAGGCATGAGGAGTCGCTGCCGCATTTCGAGAGGGCGATCAAGCTTCGTCCTGACTGGGCCGATGCGTACTTCGACTACGGCGTTGCCCTCCAGAACCTCGGCAGGACCGACGAGGCTATCAAGCAGTACGGCAAGGCGGTCGGGATCAAATCAGATTTCCTGAACGCCCGACTCAACCTCGGGGTGGCGCTGGCCGACAAGGGGCGCTACGACGAGGCGATCTCGGAGTTCCGCAAAGTGCTCGACGTCCGACCGGACCTGGGCGTCGTCCACCGCAATATCGCAATGGCCCTGTACTACAAGGGCTCCTACGCGGAGGCGTGGAGGGAGGTCCACCTCGCCGAGCAGAAGGGTGATACCCCGAACATCGAACTACTGCAGGCCCTCGCTGCCAAGATGCCCGACCCGGGGATGGCGGAGTAGCCGGCGGTCACCGGCCCTCCGCTCATGAAACCTACTCCACCTCGATGATGCTCCCGCCGATGAACCGCGTGCCGTCCTTCTGGTTGAAGTAGTACGCCACAAGGATATTCCCGTCGGGCAGCAGCGCCGCCCACGGATAGCCGAGATCCCCGTTGCCGCCGTCGTCGCGGATGACCAGTTCGGGCGCCTCAGCGATGTCGGTGCAGTCCGGACTGAGCAATCTCGCCCGGATGCCGTATGGTACGTGGCGGTATCCGTAGACCAGGAACACGCGGCCGTCCTTGAGCTTGAGCGCATGATACGGATGGCCGATGATCTTGCCGTCCTCCCACTTGAAGCTCTTCCCGCCGTCCGTCGAGCGTCCTACCGCCAGATGATCGTCGTAGTTCGCGGTGCGCATGAAGGCTACGATGTCGCCTCTGTTTGTTTCCACGAGCGATGTCTCGTTGAAGGACGCCTTCCCATCCTCGGCGATGAGGCCGGCGTACTGCCATGTGCCGCCCTTGTCGGACGATGTCAGCAGATGAACCGACGAGCTTCGTTCCTTCGGTCCCTTGTTGCAGCAGACAGCCCAGTAGAGCCTACCGTCCTTTCCCTGCATCATCGCCCCTCGGTTGTATGCCGGGACGGGCTTCCCGAGCGCATCGACGGTCCCGTCGGCCTCGACATGCGGAGGGATGATCGGGCCGTCCCACGTCTTGCCGCCGTCGTTCGAGCGCAGGATGTATCCTCCCAGGAAGGCGTATGGCGCATGGGAGAGGCTGTCTTTAAGCTTCTCGACGGTCTGGGGCGGGAGCAGAGCCCATCCATAGCTGGTACAGAGGATCGTGCCGTCCGTCATCTGAACCATGCACGGATCCTGCGAGCCGCCGAGCGGATGAGCGAAGATCAACTCCGGGTCCTTCGTCCAGGTCTTGCCGCCGTCCTTCGAGCGGACGAGGACGAGGTAGCTGTTGGCATCGGTGTGGGAGAGCCCGCCCTCCCAGAGCGCGCGGCGATCCGGGGCGCGTCGGAATGCGCACAGGATCTCGCCGTCCTTCCGCGCTACGAGCGACGGAAACGCCGAGTAGAACATGTCGTCCCGATAGATGACCACGTCGGCTATCTTCTTCATATCTGCGGATCTCCTTCCCTGCGCCTCCTGAGCGATCGATGCTCCTGCGACGGATAACACCATCGCCAGTACCAAAGCAATCCGAAACGGCATCGGGTGCCTCCTCCACGGTCTCAGTTTTCTGTCGAAGTCTACGGCTATAGGTTTGATCTTCCGAGTCCGAACTCCTCCGAATGGGGCGAAGCTCGGTTTCCGGTGAACCTCACGGATGCATACATCTTCGCCGTACTTCAAAATCAAGGACACCAAGTTCAACATTCGAGTCTTTGACTACCCTGGCGCCAGGACCGTCTACGAGGCCGGCGGCTGTGAGTTCTTCTGATTCCAAGCATGATGCGGCGTTTCCGAGTTGACTCGGGACTATGACGCAACAGAGGCGGTCCATGTACACGGGCCGCCTCTGTCTACTATATCCTCGGATACCGTCAGCCTACTTAACGAGCGGACAGCTTCCGTTCATACCGCCACATGCGCCGCGGCCCATGCCGCCGCCCATCCTTCTGCCCATGCCGGGGCCGGTCATACCGGTCTGCATCCGGCACTGGCCCATCATTCCGCAGTTGCCGGGACCTGTGCCGTTGCAGACCGGGGCTCCGATCTGCCGGCATATCTGCTGGTTCTTCATCATCTGGTCGCGGATCTGGGTCTGTAGCCCGACGACTTCCTGCTCCAGGGCAGCGATCTTCCTCTGGTCGCCCCTGGTCGTGCGCAGTTGCATCAGCGCTATCTGCTTGTCACGAAGCTGGTTGTGCAGGCCGGCTATCGTATCGACGAAAGCCTTCTGCTCCTTAGTCTTAGGCTGGACCTGAGTCCACCATGCGCCGCCGTTCATGTTGCATTGCATGCCCAGCGGGCATCCCTGACCGTTCGGCCCCGGGCACTGACCCGCCATAGGGCAGACGGCGCAGCAGACTCCGCAGCCCGGTACGCCCAACTGCAGGCGGATCTGCTGATTCTTCAGCATGAACTCGTGGAACTGGGTGCGGAGCGCGGCGATCTCGCTCTCCAACTGGGCGATCTTGCCGGCATCACCCTTGGCGGCCTGCAACTGCGCGAGCGCCATCTGTTTCTCACGGACCTGGTTGTGGAAAGCGGTGACCTGATCGACAAAGGCCTTCTGCTCGAGTGTCGTCGGCTGAACCTTTGTCCACCATCCCCCGGCATCCGGGTTCGGACAGGTATTCCGATACGGACAAGCCTGTGCGTTGCGTCCGACGCCTGCGCCTCGGCCCTGAGCATACACCAGTGTGATGCTGAGGATGACTGCCAGTATGGCAAGCGCCGCAATCACTGTAGATCTCTTCATCGGTCGTACCTCCTGGAAAACTGCGTTCCACTCTTTAGACTTTGGACTCCGCGCGTGTATTCCCTCTATCTGAAGCTGTTTGCCATGTTCTGCAACTCGGCGGTAGATATGTCGCCGACCACTATCACCATCAGATCGCCGACGAACACCCGTGCCATCTGAGCATGAGGAGTCTCGGCCAGGATGCATCCTGCGCATCGTCCTGCTCTCGGCTCTTGTCCACGGCCCATGCCCATTCCGCGTCCGGGGCCTCGTCCGCCTAGGCACGGCCTATCGTGCTCGTAGACCGAGATCGTGTTCATGCCGTTCGTGTATCTGAGGCCGGCAAATCGTATCCCCCGAGGGTTCTCGCGAAGATAGTAGCCGTCGAATCTGTACCCCTTGGGAACATATCCCGGCTTGACGGGAATGAACCCGACTGCCTTTCGAACGGCATCGAGACTGCTGTCACCGGATGCGGCTAGCCTGACGGTCCTCCATCCCTTCGCAACAACGAACAGAGATGCGGACGGGCGCTTCGAGTAGTCGACGCTCGTGTATTCCGTGGACATAGTCGGCTTGCCGTCCGAACCGAACCTCTCCGTCTTCAGCGCTACGAACGTGGACTGATCGATCCAGAGGCGTTTCGATGGGTTGCCCGGATACTTCGGGCGAATGGCGAGGACGTAGCAGTCTCTTCCCGCGACCCTGCCGGTTCCTGTCACGACCGGTGTATAGTTCGCGAGAAGCAGGCTGAGGTGCTCAGGCGCCTCAGGGGTCCCCGATACGTACGCGGTCTTGGTCCGGCTGTCAAGCCTGGTCATCGATCGTCCGTCATCCAGGATCGACATGCCCGCCGACGGCCCGCTCAGATAGTCCATTCTCACCTGTCTTCCACTTCGGCATATGGCGATGTCGCCGGTGGTCGCGGCTGATCCTGTGTACAGAGTCGTGCGCATGCGTCCGGTCAGGCTCGCGCGAGTCTCGGCTTCATATGACTTCTTCAGTATGTCGGTGGCGTTCGGCTGTGCTCCCGATGAGCAGTTCATCAGCATGCACAGGATCGCAACCGGCAATACCACGCAGCGTCTCACGGGGTATCCTCCGACCTCTTCTCCACAGGTACTGCCACAGCCAAGCCGAGCGCGGCCCTATCCGCGAACGGCTCGCGCCAACTCATCGTGGCGTGATCGACGAAGAGTGTCTGCGCTTCGACCTCCGCCGGGGGCCGGTTGCTGAAGAGGAGACCTGCCGCAATCGCCACGACAGATGCCGTTGCCGCGAGTGCCGACTGCAGTCGGTGTCGCGCTAACCACGATCCGACTGTGCTCTTTCTAGGACGGAGACCGGCCTGTATCGCTTCCCATTGGTCCGGAGCGGGTGTCAGTACGGCCTGATCGAGCAGTGCGCCCGTGGCCTCGATAGCCTGCAGTTCGGCAGCGCAGTGCTCGCAGTCCTGGACATGCCTGCGCACTCGGAGTCGATCGCTGTCGCGCAAGCTTCCGACCGCGTAGTCGGCCAGAATGCTCCTGATATCGATGCAATCTCTGCTCGAGTCGCTCATCTGGACTCTCCTTCAACGTACGGGACCAGCTTTCGGCGCAGGATCTCCCGCGCCCTGCTGAGTCTCGACATGATTGTTCCTTTCGATACGCCCAGTACGCTGGAGATGGACTCGATGTCCATTCCTTCCAGGTGGTGCATGGTGACTACCGTCCGGTGGTCTTCGCTCAGCGACCTGATCGCTCGATGGACGGCATCGTTCACCTCGCCGGAGATGATTGTCTGCTCCGGTCCCGGGGCGCGGCTCGGAATCTCGGACGTCTCCGATCCGTCGATGCCGTCTATGCTAGCGACCGGAGATCGTCCCCGCTTCTTGAGCAGATCGCGCCCGACGTTCAGCGCAATCCGATGCACCCAGCTTCCGAATACGGCGCCTTCCCTGAGAGCGGGGAGCGAATTCCATGCGCGGATGAAAGACTCCTGTGTGACGTCGGCCGCGTCGTCGTGCGATAGCGTCAACAGCAGGGCAAAGTTGTACAGCCGCGCGTTGTACCGCCTGTACAGAGTCTCGAATGCGGCGACATCACCCGCCTTCGCCAGTTCCACCAGTTCCTTGTCGGTCGCCTGTTTCATCTGCTGTCCTGATCCGGGCAGTCACTACTTATGACCGTGCCGGTGACGCTCAGCATCCATGATTCTATCGGCATTATATCACGTTCGGCCGGCGCGGCCTGGACGGTCGCTCGCTTTACAACCCGATTCGGGGCGTAGTATAATCTCATGCATGAGAATCGCCATCGGATCAGATCACGCCGGATACCGGCTGAAAGATGAGATAGTGCGCCACCTCGCCGACCGACACGTGGAAGTCGAGGATTTCGGTACCAGGGAAGCTGAGCCTGTCGACTACCCCGCCATCGGTGTGAAAGTAGCCGAAGCCGTGGCCGACGGTAAGTTCGACCGCGGCATACTTGTGTGCGGCTCAGGCATCGGGATGAGCATCACGGCCAACAAGGTGCCGGGCATCAGAGCCGCCCTCTGCGGCGACACCTACTGTGCCCGGATGTCGCGGCTCCACAACGATGCGAATATCCTGGTCCTCGGTGAGCGAACGACGGGCGTTGGTCCTGCTCTGGATATCGTCGATGCTTGGCTATCGACGGAGTTCCCGGGTGAGGAACGTCATGCCAGGCGGATTCGACTGATCCACGAAATCGAGAACAGAATCAACGGAGGAGGGCGCTGATAGGTGGAAGAGCTGGAGTTGAAGGTCAAGAATCCTTCGTTTACGGCAAGCCTTGCAGAGGTAGACCCTGAGCTCGCTCAGGCAATCGAGCTGGAGAAGACTCGCGAGAACGGGAAGCTGGAGATGATCGCTTCCGAGAACTTCGTGAGCCGTGCCGTGCTCGAGGCCCAGGGCAGCATCCTGACTAATAAGTACGCTGAGGGCTACCCGGGCAAGAGGTACTACGGCGGATGTGAGTTCGTCGACATCGCCGAGAACCTTGCAAGAGAGCGTGCGAAGCAGCTCTTCGGCGCCGACCATGCCAACGTCCAGCCTCACGCCGGATCGCAGGCGAACATGTCCGTATACTTTGCCACCATGCGGCCGGGCGATACCTACATGGCCATGAACCTGGAGCACGGCGGGCATCTGACCCACGGCAAGTCGGTCAACTTCTCCGGTAAGCTGTACAACGTCATCCCGTACGGCGTCAACCGTGAGACCGAGATGATCGACTATGACGAGATGGCTCGTCTGGCTCGCGAGCACAAGCCGAAGGTGATCGTCGGCGGCGCTACCGCCTACCCGAGGTTCATCGACTTTGCGAAGATGCGCGAGATAGCCGACGAGGTCGGTGCGTACTTGATGGTGGATATGGCCCACATCGCGGGTCTGGTCGCTGCCGGTGAACATCCGTCGCCCGTGCCCCACGCGCACTTCGTGACGACGACGACGCACAAGACTCTTCGCGGTCCGAGAGCCGGGATGGTGCTCTGCAAGGCCGAGTGCGCCGAGATGCTCGACAAGGCGATCTTCCCAGGCATGCAGGGCGGTCCGCTGATGCACATCATCGCGGCGAAGGCCGTCTGCTTCAAAGAGGCCATGACCCCCGAGTTCAAGGCATACCAGAGGCAGATCCGTCTGAATGCCGCCGCGCTCGCCGCAAGCCTGATGGAGAAGGGCATCAACCTGGTTTCGGGCGGAACCGACAACCACCTCATACTCGTGAACCTGATCTCGCTCGGCGTGACCGGGCGACAGGCACAATACGCGCTCGATGAAGCCGGGATCACCACGAACCTGAACACCATCCCGTTCGACCCACAGAAGCCGTATATCGGCAGCGGGATCAGGATCGGCACGCCCGCGCTGACGACTCGCGGCATGTGCGAGCCTGAGATGCAGGTGATCGGCAGGTTGATACACCGGATTCTCACGAACATCGGCGATGAGAAAGTACGCGAAGAAGTCAAGGGCACGGTGAAGGAACTCTGCGCCCAGTTCCCGCTGTATGGGTAATCCGCAGCACGTGATTCGAGGCAAAGGATGAGCAACAACGGACGACAGCGTCCCGGTTGGGACGAGTATTTCCTCGAGATAGCTCATGTTGTGGCAAAGCGGTCCACATGCGTGCGCCGGCAGATCGGGGCCGTGATCGTGAGGGACCGGCGCATACTTACGACCGGCTACAACGGCGCTCCGTCCGGGCTTAGGCACTGTCTCGAGACCGGCTGTTTGCGCGACCAGCTCGGCATTCCTTCCGGGACTCGTACCGAGATGTGCCGGGCTCTGCACTCCGAGATGAACGCCATCATCCAGGCGGCTCAGCACGGAGTCTCCACCAAGGGCGCGACTCTATACTGCACCCACCAGCCCTGCAGCGTCTGTGCCCGCATGCTCATCAACGCCGGCATCACTCGCGTAGTCTACACCGGCGGCTACCCCGACGATTTCTCGATGGAACTGCTCCAGGAGGCCGGGATCGAGACAGTCCGTATCACCGGCGAGGAGAGTTCTCGAACGGAAGACTGTCTGATCGAGGTGTCGGAGAAATGAACTTCCAGATACTCGCATTTCTGGTGGCCCTTGTGCTGTCATTCCTGCTGACCCCGCGGGTCCGCACCCTTGCTACTCGCCTCAACGTCGTCGCCCACTCCGGCGGACGTCGAATCCATGGACGTCCGATGCCTCTCTGGGGCGGTCTGGCGATCTACGTCGGGTTCGCGGTCGGAGTTGTGCTGGTCTCACATATCGGCGCCCGATGGAATCCCGATCTCCAGCTCGATGTCCGCGTGCTCGGCATACTGATTTCCGGCGCGATCGTTGCCACCATCGGCATGATCGATGACCTCAAGGAGCTGTCCGCGGGCATACAGGCGCTGGCGATTCTGGCGGCGGCGATCGTCCTCATGGGATTCGGCGTCAAGATCGAGTTCCTGTCGAGCCCGTTCGGCGAGGGAATGATCTGGCTGTCCTGGCTGGGAGCGCCGGTCACCATCTGCTGGATCTTCGGGCTGACGAAGACCGTTGACCTGATGGACGGCCTGGACGGACTCGCCGCAGGGATCGGGGCGATTGCCGCCGGATGCCTGGCGGTCATCGCATACACCACCGCCCAGCCGGGAGTCGCGCTGATGGCGGCGGCCCTGAGCGGCGCGTGCATCGGCTTCCTGCGGTTCAACTTCAACCCCGCCAAGATATTCATGGGCACGACCGGCAGCCAGTTCATCGGATTCACCCTCGCGGCAATCTCGATCATCGGCGCGTTCAAGGTCGCCGTGGCGGCGGCGGTTGCGCTGCCGATCCTGGTGTTCGGTGTGCCGATCTTCGATGCCATGTTCGTCGTATGGAAGCGCTGGAGGGCGCGACGTCCGATCCACAGTGCCGATCGAAGCCATCTTCATCACCGCCTGATGCAGCGAGGTTTCAGCCACAGACAGACGGTCCTGCTGATCTACGGGATATGCCTCGCGCTGGGCATCACCGCGGTCACCGTGCTGTACCTGGCCCGGAGTCTGTAGACTGAGAGAGTAGGGGACGAAATGCCGATAAGAGTAATGGCCATATGCGGAACTCGGCCGGATGCCGTCAAGATGGCGCCGGTGGTCCACGAGCTTCGAAAGTTTCCGGACAAGGTGAAGCTGGTCGTCGCGGTCACGGGACAGCACCGGGAGATGCTTCACCAGGTGCTCGATGTCTTCCAGATCAAGCCCGAATACGACCTGGACATCATGCGCCCGAAGCAGACCCTGACGGAGATCACGACGCGGGCCCTGCAGGGACTTGAGAGCGTCATACTGAAGGAGCAGCCGAACATAATCCTCGTGCAGGGCGACACCACGACCACCTTCGTCGCGGGATTGGCGGCGTTCTACAACAAGGTCGCTGTGGGCCACATCGAGGCAGGGCTGCGGACGGACAACAAGTACGATCCGTTCCCCGAGGAGATGAATCGGCGGTTGACGTCCGTTGTCGCCGATCTCCATTTCGCGCCGACCCCGGCCGCGCGCAAGAACCTGATGGCGGAAGGCGTTCCGTCGAGTCGCATCTACGTGACCGGCAACACGGTCATCGATGCGCTTCTCTCGGTCGCCGGTCGTCCGTGGAGCTTCGACGATCCGTTCCTGTCCACCGTTGGGTCGAACGGCCAGCGGATGATCCTGGTCACTGCTCACAGGCGCGAGAACTGGGGCGAGCCGATGGCACGGATCTGCGAGGCGATCAAGCGGGTCGTCACCGAGTTCCCCGACACGGAAGTCGTCTTCGCCGTTCACAAGAATCCGATCGTGCGTGAGACGGTCTTTCCCGCGCTCGAAGGCGTCGACAGGGTCCACCTGATCGAGCCGCCCGATTACGTGCCGTTTGTGCACCTGCTCAGGAGGGCACATCTGGTCTTGACGGATTCGGGCGGAGTGCAGGAAGAAGCGCCTTCGCTCGGGAAGCCGGTCCTGGTGATGAGAAACACGACGGAGCGTCCCGAGGGAGTCGAGGCCGGAACCGCGCGGTTGATCGGGACCGAGACCGACAAGATATTCGATGCTACCGCGAAACTGCTGAGCGATCCGAATGCGTATAGTACTATGGCGAAAGCAGTGAACCCGTATGGCGACGGTAGCGCGTCTGAGCGGATACGAGAGGCGCTGTTTAAGTTCTTCGGTATTGACTAAGGCATGATGGAAGCGAAATCCCGAGTCGAGAGTGTCTTCGATCTGATCTGGGGAGTCGGCATCCGACTCGTACTGCTGTTCGGCATCGGGTACTTCGTATACCGAGTGAGAGCCGTCATAGTCGCGGTACTGCTGGCGGCGGTACTGACCTACGCCATCCTGCCCCTCGTCGATTTCCTCTGCAGGTACCACGTGCGCGGCATGAAGCGCCGCACGCAGCGCGTAGTCGCCACCATCCTGGTGTTCATCGTCATGATCAGCCTGAGCGTGAGCTTCATGCTCGCCTTTTTCGGGCAGATCGGCGTCGAGGTCACGGGCCTGAAGAGCAACTTCGGCAGCTACGTTGCCCAGTTGGACGAGATGATGTCCGGCATCAGAGCGTGGTATGGGACTCTGTCGCCGGATCTCCAGAAGCTGCTCAGTACCGACAACCTCGGCAAGCTCCAGGAACGAGTCATCAGCTTCTGCACCGCCGCGGTCAGCAAGACCGTGGACTGGCTCGGCCATGTGGTGGAGCTGATCCTGATTCCGGTGCTGGCATTCTACTTCACGCTTGACAGCCGTTCCCTGAAGCGGGAGTTCGTGGCCCTCGCCCCGAGACGCGCTCGGCGGGAGGCCCTGGCGATCCTGCACGAGATCAACTGCGTCATGCGCAGTTACGTGATCGGCCAGATCATCCTCTGCGTGATCGCGGGCGTGGTCGTCGGCGGAGTCCTCAGCATGGTGGGGATGCCGTATGTGATACTCCTGAGCATCCTCTCCGGCGTCACCAGGGCGGTTCCGATCATCGGACCGATCATCGCGGGTGTCGTGATAGTCCTGCTTGCGACTATCAAGTCGCCGATGCTGGGGTTGTACATGCTGATCTTCTTCTCGATCCTGCATTTCGTCGAGAGCAAGTTCATCATGCCGAAGCTGATCGGTCATCGGATGGAGCTTCATCCGGCGCTGGTCATCATCGTGCTGTTGATCGGCGCGGAGTTCTTCGGAGTGCTTGGCATGTTCCTGGCCGCTCCCGTCGCGGCGATCATTCGGACTCTCATCCGCTACTACATCATCAAGCCGAAGGAACTGCGGGTGTGGGGTCTCACGAATCCGTCGCCGGCTGCCGTCGATGCTCCCGCCATCGCAGAGCCGATCGCCGGAACAATCGAAAGCGCATAGTCTCTGAGGCTGACGGCCTCGGATAGGATTCGACCGGCCTGTGTCCGATTGAGCGGAGACAGGCCGATCTGTTGAAAGCAGGTTACCAGTGGACACATTGCAGGCAATCATCCTCGGCGCCATCCAGGGGCTGACCGAGTTCATTCCCATCAGCAGTTCGGCACATCTCATAGTAGTCCCGTGGCTCTTCCGGTGGGAGCCGTTCGGCCTCACCTTCGACGTCGCCCTGCATCTGGGAACGGTGTTCGCGCTTCTTGCCTACTTCTGGCGGGACTGGTATGAACTGCTGAGGGACTATGCGAGGACCACTCGCCTGGGCAGGATGATGGGCCTGAAGCCGGCCTCTACGAGCACGATGCTCGTGTGGCCGATCGTGATTGCCAGCATCCCGGCGGCCGTCGCGGGCAAGTTCCTGGAGCACACCATTGAGAACCAGATCCGCTCGAACTTCCTGCTGGTCGGGATCGTCACCATCTCGCTGGGCGTGCTGCTGTTCCTTGCAGACAGGTTCGGGGCGAAGCGCCGTCCCGCCGAGGGAGTGACGCTGAGAGACTGGTTGATCATCGGAGTGGCGCAGGCCCTCGCGATCATCCCCGGCGTATCGAGATCGGGGATCACGATCACCGCGGGTCTGGCATGCGGTCTGCAGAGGGATGCGGCGGCGAGGTTCTCGTTCCTGCTGGGAGCGCCGATCATACTCGGCGCGGCGATCTACGAGATGCCGGATGCCCTGAGGAGCGGTTTGACGGCGGCGGACCTGCTCCCGTTCGGCGTGGGGATCGCGGCCTCCGCCGTCGTGGGATACCTGTGCATCGGATTCCTCATGTCCTACCTGAGGACCCGGAGCACGGGCCTCTTCGTGGGATACCGGCTCGTCTTCGGAACGGGGATCATCCTCCTGAGCCTCCTTAGGTAGGACGCGGGGACACGGGGACGCGGGGACACGGGGACGGGGGGAGATGTCTAGGAGCGACGGATGGTCCATGCATCCGGATCGCTTGCCATGCGGACCAACTGCCCGAGGATCTGGTTGTAGGCCGTGTCCAGTTCGCTGACCTGGGTTGGCGTCAGATACTGACAACGTCCCGCGAACTCGATCCACACTCTCGTCTCAGCGGCCTCACTTTCCGCATCACTGATCTTGCTCGTGAAGTGGGCGGGATACCGACGTTTCCTCCAGGCCTCAGCGATGTTCGCACACACTGAGCGAGAGGAACGCCGCATCTGGTCGACCATGGAGTACCTCTCCTCATCGGGGAAGCTCTTGGTCAACTCGAAGATCCGCATTGCAGTCTCCATGGCGGTCTGGTATACGTTGAGCTCCCGGTAGTCCCGCATATTTGCCATCTCCGTCTCCCCGTGTTCCCGCGTCCCGGTGTCTCCGTGTCCCCCCGTCCGCCTTTAGTCACGCGGCGGGAGGTGGATGCCGCACGTACGGCTGGGCGCTTCTTCGGCCCTGAACCTCTTTGTCACCCGTTCCGGGCAGTAGATTGTTGCCACACGCCCGGAGTCGGCGCAGATCGGTATGTTCAGGTACTCCCCCGTGCGACTGGGCGGCGGAGTGGGCGTTGGGGGCGAATGCTCCTCGGCTCTCGGGGTACGGGTCTCCGCCGGCTGCTCCTGACGTCGTAGGCCGTGGACCGTGCATCTGCCGAGCGACGCCGTGGCGTCGTCGTCGGCCACCTGGTATGTCGTCGGGCAGCCGGATACCGCGATCAGCCCGGTCTGGGAGCAGATTGTCACCATCGCCTGAGTCTCGGTCTGCTCATCCTGACGAGTCTCGGGCTTGTCGCGACGTCGCTCGTTCCGCCGCTCGGACGATTCCCGAGTGACGACGGGGACCTCTTCCTTCGGCTTCTGTTCGCGCTTGACGACCTCGATGCCCTTCCTCATGAACTCGGCCCAGATCGGCAGACAGCCGGTGCTGCCCCAGATGTTCCGCATCGGAGCGTTGTTGTCGTTGCCGATCCAGACTCCCGTGACCAGTTCCGGTGTGTAACCTACGAACCAGGCGTCCCTGTCCTCGTTGGTTGTGCCGGTCTTGCCGTGAGCGTTCGGGACAAAGTAGGCTTTGCTAGTGAGCCTGATCGCGGTACCCCTGGTAACGACGGCGCGGAACATCTCGCTCATCGTGTCTGCGGTCTGCTGGCTGAGCACCTGTGCGGTCTGAGGCGTGTTCTCCTTGATGATGCTTCCGTCGCGGTCGGTGATCCTCGTGACGCAAATCGGCTCGGCCCTGATTCCGCGAGCGGCGAACACGCCGTATGCCGAGGTCAGTTCGAGCGGAGTGACTACCGCTGACCCGAGCGCCAGCGAAAGATGCCTGGGTAGCGGCGATGTGATCCCGCAGAGGCGGGCGTACTTGATGACCTCATCGATACCGACCTTCTCCGCCATGCGGATCGCCACCAGGTTGATCGACTTCGCCACCGCGTTGGTGAGCGTGTAGGTGCCGCCGTATTTGCCATCGTAGTTCTTCGGAGTCCAGGGCTTCGATCCGGGTATGGTGAACGTCATCCTTGCGTTCGAGACACGGTAGTTCGGATCGTAGCCGTTGTCGATCGCGGCGGTGTAAACGAAGGCCTTGAACGACGATCCCGGCTGTCTCTTCGCCTGGACCGCCCGGTTGAACTGGTCCTTGGTGAAGTCCACGCCCACGCCGCCGACCATCGCTTTGATGTGCCCGTTGTGCGGATCGATCGATACCAGCGCACCCTGGCTCGCGTTGCCCGATTTCGCCCGGGCGACGCCCTCGCGGAGCGCCTTCTCCGCCGTCTGCTGCATCTCGTAGTTGAGGGTCGTGTGTATCCTCAACCCTCCGCGGTAGACCTGGTCGGGCCCGAGTTCCTTCGTGACTTCCTTGATGACGTAGGTGACGAACCACGGCGCTTTGTACTTTGCGATTCCCTTCGGCTTCAGCTCGGCGAGTTTGACATCTTCCTTGAGGGCTTCGTCGCGCTGCTCCTCGGTGATATATCCGACCTCCTCCATACGCCTCAGAACGACGTTCCGACGCGTGACCGCATCCTCGAGGTTCTCATGCGGGTTGTAGCCCGACGGCTTCTGCGGGAGTCCGGCGAGCATCGCGCACTCGGCGAGGGTGAGGTCCTTTACATGCTTGCCGAAGTAGACGTTCGCGGCGGTCTGTACTCCATACGCGCCGCTGCCGTAATAGACCTGGTTCAGATACAGCTCCAGGATCTGCTCCTTGGAGTAGTTGCGCTCGATCTTGAGGGCGAGGATGACCTCCTGCAGCTTCCGGGAGATCTTCTTCTCGCGCGTCAGGTAGACGTTCCTCGCAAGCTGCTGGGTGAGCGTGCTTCCACCCTGGGACATGTGGCCGGTGCGAATGTTCTCGACCACCGCGCGCACGATTCCCCGAACGTCGATGCCCATATGGTGGTAGAAGCGGCTGTCCTCGATGGCGACCGTCGCCCGCTGGAGATCCTCCGGGATATCGGTGATCGGCACGACTTCCCGGTTCTCCTCGAAGACCTCGGCGAGTACCACTCCGTCGTTGGAGAGGATCTTGGTCGCCTCAGTGGGGGTGTACTCGGCGACGTCCAGGCCGGAGGGAAGAGTCTTGGAGAGGCTGTAGAATGCGCCTGCGATGCTTCCCAGCAGGATCCCGAGCAGCACCAGGGCGATGATCTCCATGTATATGATGAAAACCTTGAGCCGCCTGCGGAACGGCCGCCGGGTACGTGTTCGCTGTCCACCGCGCATAAAAGACGCCTCCAATGGTCAAATTATAGGTGTAGCGCCTCCGCTGTGTCAAGGAACGGCAGGCGTGAATGGTTGGTATCCGCGCGTCCAAGTGTATATACGTGGGAACCCCACATTTTGTACCCGGTTCAGGACGAATCACCTGCGATTGCCGAACTGTCACGCCGGTGCTATAATCGGGCAGCGTGCATCCCGAACTCCGGCGCCGGGTCAAATGACTACCCAACCGATGGAAGGATGACACTCTATGGCGAAGATGAAGACCGCTGTCGTAGTCGGACCGCGTGAGATCCGGCTCGATGAGTCCGACGTTCCGGAGATCGGCGCTCATGAAGTGCTCGTGCGCGTGAAGGCCGTCGGCATCGCTGAGGCAGACCTGCACTACTACAAGCACGGCCCCGACATCGAGACCGCCGTCGAGGACTATCTGCGCATGGGGCGCGGGACGGCCGGTGAGATCGTCGGTGTCGGCTCCGATGTCGAGGACCGCCGAGCCGGCCAGAGGGTTGCGGTGACTCCGGGCCACCCGTGCATGACCTGCGAGGCGTGCAGGTCGGGCGAATTCGGCGCCTGCCCGGCGACGTTTCTTCTGTCGCATCCGCCGCTCGGAGGCTCGTATGCCGACCACATACTCGTGCCGGCGTGGCACACCTGTGTGCTGCCGGACACCGTGGGCTTCGATGAGTGTGCGATGCTCGTGCCGTTCGCAGTCGGATTCCACGCAGTGCGCAGGGCGGGCATGTCCGTCGCCCGGAGTGTGGGGATCATCGGCGCCGATGAGGTGGGGCTGATGTGCCTCCTCGCCGCACGGATATCCGGCGCGGGGCGGATCGTCGTTGCCGATGCCTATCCGGGGAAGCTCGAGGCCGCCAACAGGCTCGGCGCGAGCGAGGTGATCGATACCTCCCGAACGAATCCGACGGCGGTGGTGGACGAACTGACCGGCGGGGACGGACTCGATATCGTGCTGGAGTGCTCGGGCCGCCCGGGAGCGCTCGCCGATGCGATCGGGATGGCGGGATGTCGATCGGTGGTCGTGTCGGCCGGCGTGATGCCGCCGATCCCGACGGAGATCCCCACGATGGACATCATCGTCAAGGAGATCGACGTTCGCGGAGTCTTCCGGCATGTCGAATCACCGGAGCCCGCTGCAACGGTGATCACCCGCCGGATGGTCGATCTCGGCGCCGTCATCACGGAGCGCTTCCCGTTCGACCGGATCTGGGACGCGCTGAGATATGCCGATGATCGCGAGGAAGAAGCGACGAAGGTCGTAGTGGAGTTCTAGGGAGTCCGGGGCAATCCTGCCGTGGTGTCATTGCGAGCATGTTCCTGCACAGCAGGCACACTTGTCTCCCGGGACACAGAACCCGCCAGTCCTGAGTAGCGGAGCGTATCGAAGGACGGTGGGAGCTAGCCAAAGGTTTGGTGGAACTAGGCCGCCCTTCGATACGCCCTGAACTCCTCGCACTGCGTTAGCTCGGAGT
>Ga0116193_1000759_pt1 | contig 28932 bp, 26 predicted proteins | sample AD_UKC115_MetaG_FD_89892 | JGI IMG/M metagenome (GOLD analysis project Ga0116193, IMG submission 89892) | Active sludge microbial communities of municipal wastewater-treating anaerobic digesters from Hong Kong - AD_UKC115_MetaG | ecosystem: Engineered > Bioreactor > Anaerobic > Digestate... | reverse complement strand
TGGCTGTCCACGCCTTGTGCTGAGTCCGGGAATGCAGTGCTTCCAGAGGGGGGTTCGGGCTGTGGACAACTTCCCATTTCCGTGTCCTGAACATCGAGGATTTAAGGATACAAGGGGGGTGTTGGTGCTTCAAGCGCACAAAGCCAGTTCGAACATCGCGTCCTCGGTGCTGGCCTGCAGGTGCCCTTGGGGCATCTGGTGCATGAGGCGCACCGACACCATGAGCCGGTTGCCACTGATTTCGGGCACCAGCCCCTGGGCGGGATCGATGCGCAGGCGCAGCAGTTGGAAGGTGCGACCCTGCGGCAGGTTTTGCTGGAACTGGCCCCGTTCGGCAGCCACTTTCTGAGGGACGCCGGAGTCGCGCAACAGCTTCAGCAGCAGATAAATGGACTCGGCCAGCGGTGCCAGGGTGCCCGCCCAGCCTTCCAGGGCCTGTTGGCGCTCTGGGGCAGGTCGGTGCTGCCACGCGTAGTAGCTGGGCAGGTCGAACCCGCAGGTGCCGCCCGGAATGCCTGCGCGGCTGCGGATGCTCATGAGCCATTCGTTCTCGCTCAGGGGCTGGCCGGTCTTGCCCGCCTGGGTGTTGAGAAGGCCAAAGCATCGGTCGAGCTGGGCGATGATGCCGTCGAGTGCCGCCTCCGAGATGGCAGGGTTGCCGCGGTAACCATCGAGCACATGCTTTTGCTTCTCGATGTCCTTGAGCACGTCGGCTTTCAGGTCGGCGCGCGCGGCCACGTCCATGATTTCGAAAATGGTGGTCAGTGCGAAGTGGTGGTCCAGCGGGTGGGTGCGCGGAATCAGTTCACCCAGGCGTTTGAACAGGTGTTCGAGCCGCAGGTAGGTGCGGATGCGTTCGTTGAAAGGGTATTCGTACAGGATCACGGTCGGATCATAGCCCGAAGCTGCGGGCTACCAAGGACACCTGCTCTTGCAGGCTGGGAAGGGGAACGGTGTCGTTGAACAGCACGATATCGGCGCAGGCCCGCCGCTCGTGGCGGCTGGCCTGTGCGGCCATGATGCCGCGCACCACGTCGGGGCTGAGCTGGCTGCGTGCCACCACGCGGTCGATCTGGGTCTGTTCACGGCAATCGACGACGATCACGGCGTCGAGCTGGCGGCGCCAGTGCCTGGATTCGACCAACAGGGGGATGTCGTACACCACCAGGCGGCATCCTTGGGCGATGGCGGCTTGGGCCTGGCGCGCTGTTTCCCGCCCCACCAAGGGGTGGATGATGGCTTCGAGTTGTTGGCGTGCCTGCGGCTGACGAAAGATGAGCTCGCGCATGCGCGCGCGGTCCAGGGAACCATCTGCCGCAATGAGCGATGGGCCAAATACCTGGGCAATGGCGGGTAGGGCAGCGCCGTTGGCGGCGGTCAGCTGACGTGAAATCTTGTCTGCATCCACCACCGTAGCGCCGCAGGCCGCCAGCATGGCTGCGACGGTGCTTTTGCCGCTGCCTATGCCGCCGGTCAGACCGACCTGCCAGGCTGAAGTGCGTGGGGCGGTCACAGGCCCAGTGTGCCCAGCAACAGGTTCAGCACCTGTGCAGGCCCGAAGACCATGCCGATCAGCCCTGCGCCCACGAGGAAGGGACCGAAGGGAACGTAACCCCCTTCGCGCAGGCTGCTGGCCATTTTCATGGCGATGCCGACCACGGCGCCCACCACGGAAGCCATCAGGATCAAGGGTACCAGGGCCTGCCAGCCAAACCAGGCGCCCATGGCCGCAAAAAGCTTGAAGTCGCCGTAGCCCATGCCTTCCTTGCCGGTGGCGAGCTTGAAGCCCCAGTACACCAGCCAGAGCGACAAGTAACCTGCAGCGGCGCCGAGCACGGCGTCTGCCAAGGGGATGGTTGTCCATTGGAATACCGATGCCAGCAGACCGGCCCAGAGCAAAGGCAAGGTCAGGTCGTCGGGCAGCAGGGTGGTGTCCCAGTCGATGAAGGCCAAGGCGACCATGAGCGCGCTGAACCCGCACCAGGCCAGTCCCGCAGGGCCCAGGCCCCAGCGTTGGGCGCAATAGAAGAACAAGGCGCCTGTCAGCAACTCGACGGCGGGATAGCGTGCGCTGAAAGGCGTTTTGCAGGAGGAGCATCGACCTCGCAGGGCCAGGTAGCTGAGTACCGGGATGTTTTCATACCAACGCAACTGGTGCCCGCAGGACTGGCAGCGCGAGCGAGGCACGGCCAGATTGAACGGGGCAGCGTCCGGCAGTTCTGCAGGGGGTGCTGTGTCTCCGGCGGTGGAGCGCGCATAGTCGGCATGCTCGCGCGCCCATTGCCGTTCCATCATGCGGGGCAGGCGGTAGATCACCACGTTCAGAAAGCTGCCCACCATCAGGCCCAAGACGCCGACCAGGGCCGCGTCCCACCACGGATCCAGCACCATCAGACGACCTGGCCCAGCTTGAAGATGGGCAGGTACATCGACACCACGATGCCGCCAATCAGGGTGCCCAGGAACACGATGATGATGGGCTCCATGAGACTGGAGAGGCCTGCGACCATTTCATCCACTTCCTGTTCGTAGAAGTCGGCCGCTTTGCCCAGCATATGGTCGATAGAGCCGGATTCTTCGCCGATGGCGCACATCTGCAGCACCATCGACGGGAAAACGTTGGCGTTGGTCATTGCCGCAGTCAGGCTGGTGCCGGTGGAGACTTCCTGTTGGATCTTGTCGGTGGCCATGGCATACACAGAATTGCCTGCAGCACCACCGACCGAATCCAGTGCTTCGACCAGCGGCACGCCGGCAGCAAACATGGTGGAGAGCGTACGCGTCCAGCGCGCCACGGCTGATTTGTTGATCAGGTCACCGAAAATGGGAATGCGCAGCAGCAGACGGTCCATGAACATCTGCATTTTTTCGTTGCGCTTCCATGCTTGCATGAAGAAGTAGAAGCCACCGCCCAGTACGCCAAAGATCAGCCACCACCACTTCACGAACACGTCGCTGATTCCCATGACGAAGAGGGTGGGCGCCGGCAAATCAGCGCCAAAAGAGGTGAACACCTCCTTGAAGGCAGGGATCACGAATATCATGATCACGGTCACGACGACGAAGGCAACGATGATGACCGAAATGGGATACATCAATGCCGATTTGATCTTTCCCTTGATCGCCTCGGTCTTTTCCATGTAGGTGGCCAAGCGATCCAGCAGCGCTTCCAAAATACCAGCGGCCTCACCGGCTTCCACCAGATTGCAGTAGAGGCTGTCGAAATACAGAGGGTACTTGCGAAACGCTGCATTGAGCGAGGTGCCTGTTTCCACATCGGCACGGATATCGTTGAGCAACTTTCCCACGCTGGGGTTGGTGTTGCCGCGCCCCACGATGTCAAAAGATTGCAGCAGCGGCACACCAGCTTTCATCATGGTGGCCATCTGTCGGGTGAACAGTGCGATGTCTTTGGGCTTGATCTTCTTGCCCGAGCGCAGACGGCGCTTCTTGATCTTGGTGGGGAACACGCCCTGGCGGCGCAGAGAGGCCTGAACCTGGTTCTCCCCCGAGGCACGGATTTCTCCCCGCACGATCTTGCCGTTGCGGTCCTTGCCCTCCCATTCAAAGACGAAATCCTTGATGCTTGCCTTTGCAGCCGTTGCCATAGATCTCCACCTTGTCAGGTTGTAGTTATTCGTTGGTTACTGCCAGCACTTCTTCAAGCGAGGTGCTTCCCATCTTGACCTTGTGCAGCCCCGATTCGCGCAGGGAGCGTACGCCTTCATTGCGTGCCTGCTCCGCGATTTCCAGCGCACTGCCGTCGCGCAGAATGATGCGTTGGATTTCTTCACTGATAGGCATCACCTGATAGATACCTACACGTCCCTTGTATCCGTTGTTGCAGGCAGAACACCCCACAGGCTTGTAGGGAACCCAGGAACCGTCTATTTCTTCGTCCTTGAAGCCGGCTTCCAGCAGGGCTTCATGGGGAACATCGGCTGGCGCCTTGCATTGGGGGCACAGCCTCCGTGCCAGGCGCTGGGCAGTGATCAGGATCACGCTGGATGCAATATTGAAGGGCGCAATGCCCATGTTGCGCATGCGTGTGAGCGTGGTGGGGGCGTCGTTGGTGTGCAGGGTCGAGAGCACCAAGTGACCGGTTTGCGCAGCCTTGATGGAAATGTCGGCCGTCTCCAAGTCACGGATTTCACCCACCATGATGATGTCGGGATCTTGGCGCAGAAACGATTTGAGTGCCGCTGCGAAGGTCAGGCCCGCTTTTTCATTCACATTGACCTGGTTCACTCCGGGAAGGTTGATTTCCGAAGGGTCTTCTGCGGTAGCAATATTGACACCAGGCTTGTTCAGCAGGTTCAGGCAGGTGTACAAGGACACGGTCTTGCCGGAACCTGTGGGACCTGTTACCAGAATCATGCCGTAGGGTCGGCCGATCGCATTCAGCAGACGTTCTTTCTCGATGGGCTCATAGCCCAGCGCGTCAATGCCCATTTTGGCGCTGCTCGGATCCAAGATACGGATCACGATCTTCTCGCCAAACAGCGTGGGAAGGGTGCTGACACGGAAGTCGATGACGCGGTCCGGACCGACCTTGAGCTTCATCCGACCGTCTTGCGGCACCCTCTTTTCCGAGATGTCCAGCCGGGAGATAACCTTGATGCGTGATGCCAGCTTGTCTTTGATGGCGACGGGGGGAGACGCAATCTCACGCAACTCGCCGTCGATGCGGAAGCGCACGCGGTAGTGGTGCTCGTAAGGTTCAAAGTGCAAATCGGAGGCGCGCATGTTGAACGCATCCAAGAGCATCTTGTGCAGGAACTTGACGATGGGAGCGTCTTCGACATCCGCTCCCGCGCCGGTATCTTCAGGCTCGTCCGGAATTTCGGTGGAAACATCGTTGAAGTCGAAGTCTCCGCTCGTGAAGGACTCCATGGACTCGCCCACCGACTTGGTGGACGACTCCACCAGTTTGGAGAGCTTGTCGTACTCGGCAATGATCCAGTCCACGCCCATTTGGGTGGTGAACTTGATTTTCTCAGCGGCCTCCTGGTCCGTGGGGTCTGCGGTGGCGACGATCAGGCGGTTGCTGCGCTTGCTGAGCACCAGCACGCGATAGGACTGGCAGATCTTGGAGTCCAGCAGATCCTTGGGCAGGCGTTGGGGGTCGATGGCGTCGAGATCGAGCAAGGGGGCGCCAAAGACAGCAGAGACCGTGTGCGCAAGATCGGCGGCAGAAACTGCGCCGGAGCCCGTCAACTCTGCGATAAAGCTGCTGCGACCGGCCTGAGACTTCCGGAAGATGTCTTCTGCGGCTTTGGGGGTGAGCTTGCCGGCAGAAATCAGTGCCCTGCCCAAGCCGGGCAAGGCAACTGATGCGGAGTCTCTTTGGGTGGAATCAACTGCAGCCATGTAACCAGAATGAAAGGGGGAACGCGAAACCATCCTATCATCGCCGAAGCTGCGTATGCTGTAAATCGCAGTACCGGCGCCCCCGTAGGGCGAATGGCGCCCGCTAAGGGGGCATTTCTGGTCGGGGTGAGAGGATTCGAACCTCCGGCCTCTACGTCCCGAACGTAGCGCTCTACCAGGCTAAGCTACACCCCGATGGCTGTGTTGCATGAACCGTCAGGTTCTGCGCTGCAACAGCTGAGCCGCTAATTGTAGCAAAGCTGTGCGATAGGCACTGTCTGGGAGTGTGGAAATGGCTTCGATGGCACGATGTGCCTCGGCTGCAGCGGCCTCCCGGGCTACATCCAGAGCGCCGGTTTCCCTGACAACGGTCACGATGGCATCAAGCTGGTCGGTGCTGCCGTTCTCAATGGCGTGCCGGACCATCTGGGCCTGTGTTGCGGAGCCTCTTTGCATGGCGGCAATCAAGGGCAAGGTGGCCTTCCCCTCGCGCAGGTCATCCCCCAGGTTCTTGCCCATTTCCTGGCTATCACCGTCGTAATCCAGCACATCGTCGATGATCTGGAATGCCGTACCCAATGCCTGACCATAGGTGGCGCAGGCTTCTTCCTGTGCGGTATCGCTTCCAGCAAGAACGGCAGCCAAGCGGCTGCTGGCCTCGAACAGTTTGGCGGTCTTGGATCGAATGACCTGCAGGTAAGCGTTCTCGTCCAGCGAGGCGTCGTGCATGTTGATCAGCTGCATGACTTCGCCTTCTGCGATCACATTGGTCGCATCGGCCAAGATTTCCATGATCCGCATTTGGCCCGCATCGACCATCATCTGAAATGCCCGCGAGTACAGAAAATCCCCCACCAGCACGCTCGCAGGGTTACCGAAAGTTTCATTTGCTGTGGCGCGGCCGCGACGCATGGTGGATGCGTCGACCACATCGTCGTGCAGCAAGGTGGCGGTGTGAATGAACTCGACCACCGCCGCCAGATTGAAGCGCTGGGCATTCTGGCAGTTGAGTGCCCCGGTCACCAGCAGCAGGAGGGCTGGACGCAGGCGCTTTCCGCCGGCGGCGATGATGTATTGCGATATTTGCCCTACCAACGGAACATTGGAAGCAAGGCGTTGGGCAATGACCCTGTCCACCTCAAGCATGTCGTGGGCGATCAGGGAAAGGGGTGAGGTAGTGGCGGCGGTCAAGGTAGGCGATGCGAGCAAGGGCTGCTGATTATAGGAACCCGTTCTGCGCAGTGCTCAGTGAGTCTTGGTGCTTGTTGTATTTCTGATCTCGGTGCTATAATTCTCGGTTCCTTGGGCTCGTCCCATGGAGATTTGAGCACGGGGCGCTAATGCTGCTGTGCAATCACTGAAAGAGGTCAACATGTACGCGGTCATAAAAACCGGCGGCAAGCAGTATCGCGTTGCTTCCGGCGAAAAAATCAAAGTAGAACAGATTGCTGCGGACGTAGGCCAGGAAATCGTGATCGACCAGGTTCTGGCTGTCGGCAACGGCGCTGAACTCAAGGTGGGCACGCCCCTGGTGTCCGGCGCTTCTGTCAAAGCCACCATCGTGGCGCATGGCAAGCACGACAAGGTGCGCATTTTCAAGCTGCGCCGTCGCAAGCACTACCAGAAGCGCCAGGGCCATCGCCAGCAATTCACCGAATTGCTGATCGGGTCGATCGCCGCTTAATTTCCAGGAGCAGATGTCATGGCACAGAAAAAAGGCGGCGGCTCTACGCGAAACGGGCGCGATTCCAAGCCCAAGATGCTCGGCGTGAAAGCGTTTGGCGGCGAATTGATCAGTGCAGGCTCGATCATCGTGCGCCAGCGTGGCACGCGATTCCACCCTGGCACGAACGTGGGTGTCGGCAAGGACCACACCCTGTTTGCCCTGGTGGATGGGCATGTGTCGTTCGGCACCAAGGGTGCACTGAACCGTCACACGGTCAATGTGACTCCGGCCTGATTGGACGGACGCACTCCAACAAGCCCCGCGCTGCGGGGCTTTGTTGTTTGTGGCTTCTTCTTGAGCGGTGCTGAAGGAGGAGCCGCGTTGCCGCCATCCGGCAGGCTGCCTTTTTGTACACTGGAAACCCCATGAAGTTCGTTGATGAAGCCTATATCGATGTCGCCGCGGGCGATGGCGGCAACGGCTGCGTGTCGTTTCGCCACGAGAAGTACAAGGAATTCGGTGGCCCCAACGGCGGAGACGGTGGCCGTGGCGGACATGTGTATGTGGTTGCAGATCCCAACCTGAACACGCTGGTGGACTATCGCTACGCGCGCCGGTACGAAGCCAAGCGGGGTGAGCACGGCATGGGTTCGGATATGTTTGGCGCCGCGGGCGACGACATCACCCTCAAGATGCCCGTGGGCACCATCATCAGCGATGCCGAGACAGGGCAGGTACTGCTGGAACTGTTGAACCCTGGCGAGGTGGTTGTTCTTGCCAAGGGCGGCGATGGCGGGTTCGGCAACATGCGCTTCAAGAGCGCCATCAACCGCGCGCCGCGCCAGAAGACCCCTGGTTGGCCTGGCGAGCGCAAGAATCTCAAGCTGGAGCTCAAGGTGTTGGCCGATGTCGGCCTGCTGGGCATGCCCAATGCGGGCAAATCCACCTTGATCGCCGCCGTTTCCAACGCGCGGCCCAAGATTGCGGACTACCCCTTCACCACTTTGCACCCCAATCTGGGCGTGGTGCGCGTCGGGCCGGAGCAGAGTTTTGTGATCGCCGACATTCCGGGCTTGATCGAAGGTGCGTCCGAGGGAGCAGGCCTGGGGCACCAGTTTCTGCGTCACCTGCAACGAACCCGGTTGCTGCTGCACGTGGTGGACTTGGCACCATTCGACGAGGCGGTGGATCCCGTGGCGCAGGCCAAGGCCATCGTGGCCGAGCTCAAAAAGTACGACAAGGCGCTCTACGACAAGCCGCGCTGGCTGGTGCTCAACAAGCTCGACATGGTGCCCCCCCAGGAGCGGGCTGCCCGCGTGGCAGACTTCGTCAAGCGCTTCAAGTGGAAAGGGCCGGTGTTCGAGATTTCAGCCCTGACGCGTGAGGGCTGTGAGCCGCTGATTCGCGCCGTGTATGACCAGGTGCGTACCCAGCAAGTGGCCGAAGCTGGGCCGGTGGTCGAGGTGGATCCCCGGTTTGCCGCTGAGCCTGCAGCCAAGCCTTGAATGCTATTAAATTTATAGCTATTGACGCCCTTCAAATGGGCGCTAGAGCCCCAATGAGCCAAGAAAAAATATCGTCTGTGCTGCGGGATGCACGCCGCATTGTGGTCAAGGTCGGTTCCAGTCTCGTCACCAACGAGGGCCGTGGGCTTGACGAAACTGCCATTGGGGAATGGAGCCGTCAACTGGCAGCCCTGGTGCGCGGTGATGGAGTGCAGCGCCGCGAAGTCATCATGGTGTCCAGCGGTGCCATTGCCGAAGGCATGAAACGGCTGGGCTGGAGTCGGCGCCCGCGCGAGGTCCATGAATTGCAAGCCGCTGCCGCCGTGGGCCAGATGGGTCTGGCCCAGATGTACGAAACCAAGTTGCGCGAAAACGGTGTGGGCAGCGCCCAGGTGCTGCTCACCCATGCTGATCTGGCCGATCGCGAGCGCTACCTCAACGCACGTTCCACCTTGCTCACGTTGTTGACCTTGGGAGTCGTTCCCGTCATCAATGAGAACGACACGGTGGTCAACGATGAAATCAAGTTTGGCGACAACGACACCCTGGGCGCCCTGGTGGCCAACCTGGTGGAAGCCGATGCGCTGGTCATCCTGACCGATCAGAAAGGGCTGTACACGGCCGATCCGCGTCGCGATCCGACTGCGCAGTTCGTGCATGAGGCGCGGGCGGGCGACCTTGCGCTCGAAGACATGGCAGGAGGTGCGGGCTCCAGCATCGGCAAGGGCGGCATGATCACCAAGATCCTGGCGGCCAAGCGTGCAGCGGGCTCTGGCGCCTCCACGGTCATTGCCTGGGGGCGGGAGCACGATGTGCTGCTGCGTCTGGCCAGTGGAGAACCCATTGGTACCTTGCTGGTGGCGCAGACTGCCAAGACGCAGGCGCGCAAGCAATGGATGGCCGACCACCTGCAGTTGCGCGGAGCGGTGACCGTGGACGAAGGGGCTGCAGCCAAGCTGATCCGCGAGGGCAAGAGCCTGCTGCCCATCGGCATGACAGCGGTCGAGGGGGATTTCTCCCGGGGCGACGTGATTGCCGTGCGTGATTCTGCCGGGGGAGAGATCGCCCGCGGCCTGGCCAACTACGCCAGCGCCGAAGCCCGGCTGCTGTGCCGCAAACCCTCTTCGGAGTTTGAGGCACTACTGGGCTACACCGGCGAAGCCGAGATGGTGCACCGCGACAATCTGGTGCTCACCGGCCTCTGAAACAAGCTCAGTGCTGGCCGTGTGACTTTTCCCCGTCAGCGGAGAGTCCGGGCGCGGCGGCAGAGGGCGGTGTCGGATCGAAGGTGGCACCGGGCGGCAATTCCACTCCAGGGTGCAACAGCAACTGCCCACCGCGGTGCGGCGCGCCGACGCCCGAGGCGGCATCTTGATCCCTTGATCGCATGCTGCCGCGCAGGTAGCGGTTGCGGTGGTCCTGGCGTGGAATAAAGCGCGCCAACTCGGTCAGCGCCATTTCATAGACACCGCGTTTGAACTCCACCACCACATCCAACGGAACCCAGTAATCGTTCCAACGCCAGGCGTCGAACTCTGGGTGGTCGGTGGCGCGCAGGTTCAGATCCCAATCGTGGCCCAGCAACTGGAGCAGGAACCAGATTTGTTTCTGGCCCTTGTAATGTCCGCGCGCATCGCGGCGGATGTACCGGTCAGGCACCTCGTAGCGCAACCAATCCCGGGTGCGGGCCACCACGCGCACGTGGTCGGGCATCAGCCCCACCTCTTCGTGGAGCTCCCGGAACATCGCCTGTTCGGGGGACTCGCCCCGGTCGATGCCCCCTTGCGGGAACTGCCAGCTGTGGGTGCGGATGCGCTTGCCCCAGAACACCTGGTTCTTGTGGTTGAGCAGGATGATGCCGACGTTCGGCCGAAAGCCGTCCCGGTCAAGCATAATCGAACCCCAAATTTTTAAACTGCATCCATTATGCACGCCGCTTGATGCGCGGCAAGTGTGGTGCGCCCCCTCCAGCCCGATTGCGTCCGATGAAAGCCTCCCAGTTCTTCATTTCCACCCTCAAGGAAGCCCCCGCCGATGCCGAGGTGGTCAGCCACCAGCTCATGATGCGCGCCGGAATGATCAAGAAGCTCGCAGCTGGGGTCTATACCTACATGCCCATGGGCCTGCGCGTGATACAGAAGGTAGAAGCCATCGTGCGCGAGGAAATGAACCGCGCTGGGGCGGTAGAACTGACCATGCCCGTGGTGCAGCCTGCCGAGCTCTGGCAGGAAACCCGGCGCTTTGACACCATGGGCCCCGAACTGCTGCGCATCCAGGACCGCCATGGCCGTGACTACGTGGTTCAACCCACCAGCGAGGAAGTGGTCACTGACATCGCGCGCCAGGAACTGCGCAGCTACAAACAGTTGCCGCGCAATTTCTACCAGATCCAGACCAAATTTCGTGACGAGCGCCGTCCGCGCTTTGGCCTGATGCGTGGACGAGAGTTCACGATGAAAGACGCCTACAGCTTCGATCGGGATCAGGCGGCTGCAAAGGCCAGCTACCAGGTCATGGCCCAGGCCTACCGCCGGATTTTTGACCGCTTCGGCCTGTCCTACCGTGCAGTAGCGGCCGATTCCGGTGCCATTGGCGGTGATCTGAGTGAAGAGTTCCAGGTGATCGCCGCTACGGGCGAGGACGCCATTGTTTACTGCCCCCAGAGTGACTATGCGGCCAACATGGAGAAGGCCGAGGCCTTGGCGCCCCAGGGACAGCGTCCTGCGGCGGCCGCTGCACTGCAAAAGGTGCCCACACCCGGCAAGAGCACCTGTGCAGACGTGGCGGAGCTGCTGGGTGTCCCCTTGCATACAACGGTCAAGTCATTGGTGCTGGCCACCGACGAGACCAACGACCTCGGAGAGATCGTCCGCTCACAGGTCTGGTTGCTGCTGCTGCGTGGCGACCACGACATGAACGAGATCAAGGTTTCCAAAGTGCAAGGGCTGGATGCGGGTTTCCGCTTTGCGACGGTGGCCGAGATCGAGGCCCACTTTGGCTGCAAGCCTGGCTATCTCGGTCCCATCGGTTTGAAGCAAGCAGTCAAGGTGATCGCCGACCGCGAAGTGGCCGCCATGGCTGACTGGATCTGCGGTGCCAACGAGGAGGACTTCCACCTCACCGGAGTGAACTGGGGCCGTGATCTGCCCGAACCCGATGCGGTGGCCGATTTGCGCAATGTGGTCGCGGGCGACCGCTCGCCTGACGGCAAGGGACTCCTGGCAATTGAGCGCGGTATTGAGGTGGGGCACGTGTTCTACCTCGGCACCAAATACTCCCGCGCCATGAATGCCACCTTCCTGGACGAGAACGGCAAACCCCAGTTCTTCGAGATGGGTTGCTACGGCATCGGCATCACGCGCCTGCCCGCCGCTGCCATCGAGCAGAACCATGACGAGCGCGGCATCATCTGGCCCGACGCCATTGCGCCGTTCACCGTGGTGCTGTGCCCCATTTCACCCGACCGCTTCCCTGAGGTGAAGGCCCAGGCCGAGGCCTTGTACGCCGGATTGCAGAAGGCGGGGGTGGACGTGATCCTCGACGACCGCTGCGAGCGCCCTGGCGTGATGTTCTCGGACTGGGAGCTCATTGGCGTGCCGCACCGCATCACCATTGGCGATCGTGCCCTCAAGGAAGGTCAGGTCGAATACCAGCACCGCCGCGACGCCAGCGCCACCAAGGTGGCGGTGGCCGATGTCCTGGCCCATGTCCTGGGCCGTCTGGCCCCATGACGCAGGGCATTGCCCGGCGCTCACTGGTGCTGGGCGGGGCCTTGGCCCCTGCCGCCTGGCTGGCGCTGCCGGGGGTGGCGCATGCGGGCGGGCAGATCGAAGAGCCGCTGATGGATTCGGTGCGCACCGCGCTGAGTTCGGCCATTGCCAACAGCGCGCCGCCCGAGCCCCAGTTCCCCACCACCGAGGCCCGGATGCACTACTTGCGCTGGATGGGCGCCATGAGCAACCGTCTGCGGCGCCGCAAGCCCGACCTGGAGGTGAGGCGGGAGTTTCTTCAAACCGTATGGTACGAAAGCAAGCGTGCAGGTCTGGACGTGTCGCTGGTGCTCGGGTTGGTGCAGGTCGAAAGTGCGTTTCGCAAGTTTGCCGTCTCTAGTGTGGGTGCGCGCGGCTACATGCAGGTCATGCCGTTTTGGACGCGCCTGATCGGCGATGGTGACCCTGGCAAGCTGTTTCATATGCAGACCAACCTGCGCTTTGGCTGCGTCATCTTGCGCCACTACCTGGACCGCGAGCGCGGCGATCTTTACATGGCGCTGGGGCGCTACAACGGTAGCCGGGGCAAGCCGGCCTACCCCAATGCGGTGTTTGCCGCGCAGCGACACTGGATCTTTGATGACCGAGCGGGCTGAGCGATAGCTATCTCGTCGTTGGTTTTGCCGACGATCAATATGGCGTGCTTACGCCGTTGGGGCTGAGGCAGCGGGTGTGCCCTCAGGGATGCGCGTGACCATCACTTGGTCGATGCGGTAGCTGTCCACGTCGATCACCTCGAACTTGTAGCCGCCCCAGGCCACGGCGTCGGTGCGCTTGGGCACCCGGCGCAGCATGACCATGAGAAAACCCGCAAGCGTCTCGTACTCCCCGGGGTGGGGCAGTTCGTCCAGGCCCAGTGCGCGTTGCACGTCATCGATGGCAGTGATGCCGTCGATGAGCCAGGAGTCCTGGTCGCGCTGCACGATCTGCTCTTCATCGAAGGGCGATACCAGGCCGCCCATCACGGTGCTCATCACATCGTTCAGCGTGACCACCCCGACCACCAGGCTGTATTCGTTGACGATGACCGCAAAATCCTCGTGCGCCTGACGGAACTGGGCCAGCACTTCGGACAGCGTCAGCCGATCGGGCACGATCAGCACCTTGCGCACCAGGCTGTCGTCCTTGAGCGAGATGGGCTGGTTGTTCAGCACGCGCTGGAACAGGTCCTTGGCGTCCACGTAGCCCACCACATGGTCGAGGTCGCCCTCGCACACCGGGTAGGTCGAGAAGGGTTCGGCCGCAATGCGCAGGCGGATCACCGCATCGCTCTCGTCGCGCACAAAGTAGGCGATACGTTCACGCGGCGACATGGCGCTGGAGACGGTGCGTGTGTCCAGCTCGAACACGTTGGTGATGACCTGTTGCTCGTCCACATCCAGCACCCCCGCGCGCGCGCCGGCTTCCATCATGGCCAGGATGTCCTCGGAGGTGACGCGCTCGTCACGCAGCGACGACAGGCCGAACAGACGGAACAGAGCGTCTGCGCAGCGGCTGTAGAGCCAGGCCACAGGCCGCAGCAAGACCATGCACCAAGCCATGGGGCCGGACAGGCGCATGGCCAGTTCCTCAGGCCGTGCCATACCCAGGCGCTTGGGGAACAGATCGGAAAACAGGATGAACAGCGAGGTGATGACCGTGAACGAGGCCAGAAAGCCCAGCGTCTGCGCAGTGGACGTCGGTAGCCACCAAGCCAGCAATGCACTGAAATGCGGACTCAGGGCGCCTTCGCCCACCACGCCGCCCAGAATGGCCACGGCGTTCTGCCCGATCTGCACCACCGTGAAGTAGTCGCCTGGCTGGTCTTGCACGCGCAGCACGCGTTCGGCGCGGGCATCGCCCTCATCGGCCAGCTGGCGCAGGCGCAGGCGCCGGGCCGCCGCGAGCGCGATTTCGGCCATGGAAAAAAAAGCGCTGGCTGCAATCAGCAGCCCGATGAGCAGCAAGCTGGAACTCAGTGTCATGCATGTAGGAAGGGCGTGGCGCGCAGGCACACAATAGCCTGAGTGTATCTTTGCCGCCATAAACACCAGCCATGTCACCGGGATGGAACAACTTGTGCGTGCGTGCCACGGGCAGGCTGGTGTTTTGCAGAACAAGGCTATAGGTTGTCATGGCCATCTACTGCAAGAAACACGCCCAAATTCAATCGCAGAAGTGCGGGAGGCTCAATGCCGGAAATGCCCGCTCAATCCTTGCTTGTTCGCTGCGATTGGCTTCGCTAAATGTCCGGTTTCGCATGATTGAAGGCCTGTTGGTGAAGAGGTGCGCGCTCTGTTGTGCCGTCATCTGAAATCACAGGCGACAACATTCGTTGCGGCGTGGGGCGGACCCTCGCTAGAGTGAGGTCTTCAAGAGTCGGCACGATTTGATCGCACAGTGCGACAATACCAAGTTCAATGACCAGTTCTTTTTCCAATCTATCGCTGGCCGAGCCGCTGGCGCGCGCTGTGGCCGAAATGGGCTACGAGTCCATGACGCCCATCCAGGCGCAAGCCATTCCCGTCGTGCTGACCGGCAAGGACGTGATGGGCGCAGCCCAGACCGGCACGGGCAAGACGGCGGCGTTTTCGCTGCCGCTGTTGCAGCGCCTGCTCAAGCACGAAAACAGTTCCACATCTCCCGCACGCCACCCGGTGCGCGCCTTGGTGCTGCTGCCCACGCGGGAGCTGGCCGACCAGGTGGCGCAGCAAATCGCGCTGTATGCCAAGTACACCAAGCTGCGCAGTACCGTGGTGTTCGGCGGCATGGACATGAAGCCCCAGACGCTGGAGCTGAAAAAGGGCGTTGAGGTACTGGTGGCCACACCAGGTCGTCTGCTAGACCACATTGAGGCCAAGAACGCCGTCCTCAACCAGGTCGAGTACGTGGTGCTTGACGAGGCCGACCGCATGCTGGACATCGGCTTCCTGCCGGACCTGCAGCGTATCCTGAGCTACCTGCCCAAGCAGCGCACCACCTTGCTGTTCTCTGCCACCTTCTCGCCCGAGATCAAGCGCCTGGCGGGCAGCTACCTGCAAGACCCGATCACTATCGAGGTGGCGCGGCCGAACGAGACCGCGTCCACCGTCGAGCAGCATTTCTATAGCGCGAGCGACGAGGACAAGCGCCGCGCCGTGCACCAGGTGCTGCGCTCGCGTGAGATCAAGCAGGCCTTCATCTTCGTCAACAGCAAGTTGGGTTGTGCGCGCCTGGCACGTAGCCTGGAGCGCGAGGGCCTCAAGACGGCCGCGTTGCACGGCGACAAGAGCCAGGACGAGCGCCTCAAGGCGCTGGACGCCTTCAAGCAGGGCGCCGTCGATTTGCTGGTGTGCACCGACGTGGCCGCCCGCGGGCTGGACATCAAGGATGTGCCGGCGGTGTTCAACTTCGATGTGCCGTTCAATGCCGAGGACTATGTGCACCGCATCGGCCGCACGGGCCGCGCTGGCGCCTCGGGGCTGGCGGTGACCTTGGTGTCGGGCAGTGATGGGCGTCTGGTGGCGGACATCGAGAAACTGCTGAAGAAGAAGATCGAGATCGAGGCGCTGGAGTACGACGAAGACCGTCCGCGTGGCCGCATCAACGATGGGCGGCGCCATTGGCGTGATGCGGAGGGGGGCGGCGACGATTCGGTGGAGGGCAATGCCCGCGGCGAACGCGCAGCCCGCGCGCCGCGCAGCCCTTCGCGTTATGCGCCTGCGGCGCCGCGCGATCCGTTCTTCGAGCAACCCTATGAAACCCCGGCCGACGCACCCAAGCCTTCGTGGGAGGCTGCCGAGCGTCCGTCCACCGGGCGCGTGTCGCCCAACATCAAGCCCAAGCGCAAGGTGGCGGCATTGTTCAAGGCGCAAGATCCGGTGGCTTGATTTCTGAGGGGGCTTTGAGAGACTGCTGGCCGGGATCCAGTCAGCCACCCTAAAAAAGCACTCAAAAAAGTTTCAAAGCCAATAAGGGCGAGCGCTAATAGCTATCAAAAATATAGCGAATTTTAGCCGGGTCGCTGGGCCTGCGGGCACTTCACCTGCAGAATCTCGCGCTCGGCCAGCGTTGCGCCAAAGCGCACCGCGCTGAGCTTTCCGCCCCACACGCAGCCCGTGTCCAGCGCCAACAGATCTGGTCGGTTGAGCAGCCCCAGTGTGGACCAGTGCCCCACGGCCAGCAAGGTGCCTGCGGTGCGGCGGCCAGGCACGTCAAACCAGGGCAGTAGGCCTGCCGGAGCCTGGCTGGCCGATTCGGTGCTTTCAAAGTCCATTACGCCCTGCGGCGAGCAAAAGCGCAGCCGGGTCAGCGCATTGACCACCACACGCAGGCGGTCTGCGCCTTCCAAGTGCTCATTCCATTGATCGGGCTGGTTGCCGTACATCTGGTGCAGAAAGTCTGGCAGATCGTCGCTGCGCAGCACGGCATGCACTTCGCCCGCCAGACGCAGCACATCGGCGGCGCTCCAGGCGGGCAGGGCGCCTGCATGCAGCATCAGCAGGCGCTCGCCCGCATGCACATGTTCGCAGGCCAGGGGCTGCTGGCGCAGCCAGTGCAGCAGGGCTTCGCGGTCGCTGGCCTGCAGGATGCCATCCAATGTGTCGCGCCGCGATGGTTGACGCACGCCTTGCGCCACGGCCAGCAGGTGCAGGTCGTGGTTGCCCAGCAGACAGCGCAGCGCACCCGCGTGCTGCATGCAGCGGCGCAGCACGGCGGCCGATTCTGGGCCGCGGTTGACGAGGTCGCCCAGCAGGTACACCGTGTCGCGGCTGGGCGAGAAGCCCATCCGGTCCAGCAGGTGCTGCAGGGAAGTGTCGCAGCCCTGCACATCGCCAATACAGTAAAGTGCCATGGTGATTTTTGTTACATCTGAAGCATGGATTTTCTGCTGATTGCGTTCCTGACCCTGCTCAATGGCGTTTTCGCTATGTCCGAGCTGGCCCTGGCGTCGAGCCGCAAGGCGCGTCTGTCAGCCATGGCGCAAAGTGGTGACAAGGGTGCACAGGCGGCATTGGGCCTGTTGGAAAATCCTACGCAGTTCCTTTCTTCGGTGCAGGTGGGCATCACTTCCATTGGCATGCTCAACGGCATCATCGGCGAGGCGGCGTTCAGTGACGATCTCATGCTGTGGCTGGCGGCCCTGGGCATGCCAGAGCGGCCCGCCAGCATCACCGCCACAGCACTGGTGGTGACCATCATTACGTTTGTCACCATCGTCTTTGGCGAACTGGTGCCCAAGCGCATCGGGCAGTTGTACCCTGAAACCGTGTCGCGCTTTGTCGCCCGGCCCATGGCCTGGGTCGCGCATGCGGCCAAGCCCTTTGTGCGTTTGCTGTCACTGTCCACGCAAGGCGTGTTGGCTGTGCTGCGCGTGGACAACGACGCTGCACGCGCCGTGACCGAGGAAGAAATCGCTGCCAGCCTGGAGGAGGGGCGCGAGGCGGGCGTGATCGAGCAGCATGAACACCAGGTGGTGCAGAACGTCTTCCGCCTCGACGACCGGCCGCTGACATCGCTGATGGTGCCGCGCAGCGATGTGCACTGGATCGACGCTGCATGCTCCGTGGCCGAGGCGCTGCAACAGGCCAGTGCAGGCAGCAGCACCGGGGCGCATTCGTGGTATCCGGTGTGTCGTGGTTCTCTGGATGAGGTGGTTGGTGTGATCAGTGTCGCGCGCCTGCTGGAGCTGGGCCCCCAGGAGCCCTTGCCCGTGGGTGCCCATGCCCAGGCCGCTGCCTTTCTGCCAGAGACCTTGAGTGGCATGGAGCTGCTGGAGCAGTTTCGCCAGCGTGCGGGACGCATGGTGTTTGTGGTGGATGAATACGGCGTGGTGCAAGGCCTGATGACGCCACGCGATCTGCTCGAAGCCATCACCGGCGAATTGCAGCCGGGCACTCCGCTGGATGCTTGGGCTGTGCAGCGAGAGGATGGGAGCTGGTTGCTTGATGGCCTGGTCCCGGTGCCTGAGCTCAAGGCCCGCCTGGATATTCGTGAATTGCCCGACGAGGACCGTGGGCGCTATAACACCTTGGCCGGCCTGTTATTGGCCGAATCTGGGCACTTGCCCAGCGTGGGAGAGCGCATTGCTTGTGCAGGCTGGATATTCGAAGTGGTGGATCTGGACGGAAAACGCATTGACAAGGTACTGGCCCTCAGGGAAAACTGATCGCACGGAAGGGTTAATTGATCCGAATAATCGTTGAAATTCAAAGAATTTCAGGTTTTCAAGCATTGCGATGCCATGGGGGGCTGTTGAATAACAGCAACTCTGTATATAATCGTGTCCGTCGTCCACTTCACCATCCACACCGCCATGGAAGATTACAAGAAACTCATTCAAGAGCGCGAAGCGCTGGAGCAGCGCATCAAGGCCGCGCGCCAGGACGCCATTTCCGGCGCCATTGCAAAAATCCAGTCGCTGATTGCCGAGTTTGAATTGACGCCTCAGGATGTGTTTCCCCCTGCACGCAGCCGCAGCACGGTGGCGGGCACCAAGGTGGCGCCCAAATACCGCGATCCCGCCACGGGCCAGACATGGACCGGGCGTGGCAAGCCGCCCAAGTGGATTCAGGGTCAGGATCGCGCCAAATTCGCGATTTGATCTGCATTTGCAGCCTATAAAAACCCGCTTCGGCGGGTTTTTGTGTTTTGGGCTTTTGGAAAAAAAGCCATGCCGCAAGTCAGGGGCGTGTCAACAAGATAACGCCATGGCTCTGTGTGGAGTGCACATGGCCAGAGCCCACTTAACGGATCGGGCCATTGCAGGCATCCACCATTCGTGGCACAAATACAGGTCACACCCACGACAGGAGGTATGCAAATGGCCCATCACAAGGCAGCCGCACATCCCATGGCCCATATCCGGCGGGCGTTCACTACGGCTTCTGGGAAAAAAGGGCAGTTCTTTTCCCTGCCGGCATTGGCGCAGGAATATCCGGCCATTGGGCGTCTGCCAGTGTCGATTCGGATCGTCCTCGAATCGGTGCTGCGCAATTGCGATGGTCGCAAGGTCACGCCAGAGCATGTGCGGCAATTGGCCCAATGGGCGCCTCAGGCCGAACGCAAGGATGAAATCCCCTTCGTCGTTTCGCGCGTGGTGCTGCAGGACTTTACCGGTGTGCCCCTGCTGGCCGACCTGGCCGCCATGCGCAGTGCGGCGCAGCGCCTGGGCAAGAACCCGAAGAAGATCGAGCCCCTGGTGCCTGTGGATCTGGTGGTGGACCACTCCATCATGGTGGACCACTACGGCAGCAAGAAGGCCCTGGACCTGAACATGAAGCTCGAATTCCAGCGCAACCGCGAGCGCTACGAGTTCATGAAATGGGGCATGCAGGCCTTTAAGACCTTTGGCGTGGTGCCACCGGGCTTTGGCATCGTGCACCAGGTCAACCTCGAATACCTGGCGCGCGGTGTGCACAAGACCAAGGACGGCACCTACTACCCCGACACCCTGGTGGGCACCGACAGCCACACCACCATGATCAACGGCATCGGCGTGGTGGGCTGGGGCGTGGGCGGCATTGAGGCCGAGGCCGCCATGCTGGGCCAGCCGGTGTACTTCCTCACGCCCGACGTCGTGGGCTTTGAACTCACGGGCCGCTTGCGTGAAGGCGTCACGGCCACCGATCTGGTGCTCACCGTGACGGAAATCCTGCGCCAGCACAAGGTGGTGGGCAAGTTCGTGGAGTTTTTTGGTGAGGGCACACGCACCCTGGCGCTGCCCGACCGGGCCACCATCGGCAACATGGCGCCCGAATATGGCGCCACCATGGGCTTCTTCCCGGTCGATGAAAAAACCATCGACTACTTCAAAGGCACGGGCCGCACCAAGGCCGAGATCGAAGCCTTCGAGGCCTATTTCAAGGCGCAGGGCCTGTTTGGCGTGCCGCTGGCGGGCGAGGTGGACTATTCGCACGTGGTGCGGTTGGATCTGGGCAGCGTCACGCCCAGCCTGGCAGGCCCCAAGCGCCCGCAGGACCGCATCGAGCTGGGCCAGGTCAGCCACCAGTTTGCAGACCTGTTCAGCAAGCCCAATGCGCAGAACGGCTTCAACCGCCCGGCGCAGGTGTTGCACACGCGCTACCCCTTGCGTTCCACCGAGTTGACCGTGGGCAACGGCGACGTGCTGATTGCCGCCATCACCAGCTGCACCAACACCAGCAACCCCAGCGTGCTGCTGGCCGCAGGCCTGCTGGCCAAAAAAGCCGTGCAGGCAGGGTTGCGGGTCGCGCCGCACATCAAGACCTCGCTCGCCCCCGGCTCGCGCATCGTGACTGAATACCTCCGCGAAACCGGCCTGCTGCCGTACCTGGAAAAGCTGGGCTTTGCGCTGGCGGGCTATGGCTGCACCACCTGCATCGGCAACGCAGGCGACCTGACGCCCGAACTCAACGCGGCCATCACGCAGAACGACCTGGTGTGCGCGGCGGTGCTCTCGGGCAACCGCAACTTCGAGGCGCGCATCCACCCCAACCTCAAGGCCAACTTCCTGGCCAGCCCGCCGCTGGTGGTGGCCTACGCGATTGCGGGCACCGTGCTCAAGGACCTGATGACCGAACCCGTGGGCCAGGGCAAGGGCGGGCGCGACGTGTACCTGGGCGACATCTGGCCCACCAGCGAGGAAATCCACGACCTGATGAAATTCGCGATGAAAGGCAAGGCCTTCCGCGAGAACTACGCCAAGGTGGCCACCGATCCCGGCACGCTGTGGAAAAAGATCAAGGGTGTCAGCGGCACGGCCTACACCTGGCCGCAGAGCACCTACATTGCAGAGCCCCCCTTCTTTGCTGATTTTGCTATCAATTCAATAGCTAATAGCGCATATCCGGAGGGCGCTACAGGCCAAAATCATTCAAATCCTGTGGCCGTGCAGGGTGCACGCACCATGGCCTTGTTTGGTGACTCGATCACCACCGACCATATCTCGCCCGCAGGCTCCATCAAGGAAAGCTCCCCCGCAGGCCAGTGGTTGCTGCAGCATGGCGTGCAAAAGGCCGACTTCAACAGCTACGGCGCGCGCCGGGGCAACCACGAAGTCATGGTGCGCGGCACCTTTGCCAATGTGCGCATCAAGAACCTCATGCTGCCCGCGCTGGCTGATGGCTCGCGCGAGGAGGGCGGCTGGACGCTGCACCAGCCCTCTGGCGACAAGCTGTCCATCTTCGACGCTGCCCAGCGCTACCAGGCCGAAGGCGTGCCCACGGTGGTGTTTGCAGGCGAAGAGTACGGCACCGGCTCCAGCCGCGACTGGGCTGCCAAGGGCACGCAGTTGCTGGGCATACGCGCGGTGGTGGCGCGCAGCTTCGAGCGCATCCACCGCAGCAACCTGGTGGGCATGGGCGTGCTGCCGCTGCAGTTCAAGGCGGGCGAATCCTGGGAAGCGCTGGGCCTGACGGGGCAGGAGCGCATCGACATCCTGCCCGACCCCGCGCTCACCCCGCGAAGCGAGGCGCGGCTCGTGGTGCACCGCAGTGACGGTACGCGCCTGGAGACCACGTTGCTGCTGCGCATCGACACGCCCATCGAGGTGGACTACTACCGTGCGGGCGGCATCCTGCCCTACGTGCTGCAGCAGTTGCTGGAAGGATAGGGGACGGTCCCAGCGCCTGAATATCGGCGTACTGGCGGCCCTTGCGCGGGAGCGCTGGCCTGGCGCTGGAGTCAGCCTTCAGCGTTCGGCGTCCACCGCCTGCTGCACGGCCTTGTAGAAGGCTTCGCGCGCCTCGCTCTCCTTGGGCGAGCTGGCGCCCCCGGCCCAGTTGGCGTTGGAGGCAATCACCAGCTGGCGCTTGGGGTCGATGAAGATGCCCTGGCCGAAGATGCCGCGCGCGGCGAAACTGCCGTCGTCATAGGTCCACCACTGGTAGCCGTAGCCGCGCCCAGGCTTGCCGATGTCGGCGCGCTTGGTGGTGGCGTCCTGCAGCCAGCCCTCGGGCAGGATGCCTTGGCCCTGCACCTTGGCGCCCTCCAGGATGAACTGGCCCATGCGCGCATAGTCGCGCGCGGCGGCCTGGATGCAGCAGCCGCTGATCTCCTGGCCCGTCTTGCTCAGAATCCAGGTGGCCTGCTGCTCCATGCCCGCGGGCTTCCAGATCTTTTCTTCCAGGTACTGCGCCAGCGGCCTTTTCGTGGCCTCGCTCACCAGGATGCCCACCAGGTTGGTTTCGCCCGTGCTGTAAAGCCAGCGCTCGCCCGCCGGGGCCTGGCGCGGCAACTGGCGCAGGTAGCTGACGATGGCGGGCACGCCGGCTTCGGGCGCGTGGTTGTTGAACCTGGCAACGTCGGAGTTGGGGTCGCTGTAGTTCTCGTTCCAGCGCACGCCCGAGGTCATGGTGAGCAGCTGGCGGATGCTCACATCGTCGTAGGCCGAGCCCTTCATGCTGGTGATGTAGTCGCTCACCTTGTCGTCCATGCTCTTGATGTGGCCGTCTTTCAGCGCGGCGCCCACCAGGGTGGAGGTGAAGGACTTGGCGACCGAGAAGCTCGTCCAGCGGCCGTCCGGGCCGTAATCCAGGCCGTAGCGCTCCACACGCAGCTTGCCCCCTTGCACGATGAGGATGGCGCTGCTGCGCTGGCCCGCCATGTAGGCGTCCAGGTCCAGCGGCAAGGCCAGCGGCGGGCCGGGGGGCAGGCTGCGCGGCGTGCTGCTGGGCTGCACCACGCGCCACTTGGCCAGCAGCGGGATGCGGTCCAGCGCGCGGAAGGCGGCGTCGCGCTGCGGCACGCTCCAGAACAGCAGGTCGCGGTTGGTGGGCACGGTCTTGAGCAGGCCGCGCGTTTCCTTGTCCAGGCTGAACCAGCCGGCCGTGCCGGCCAGCACCAGCGTTGCCAGCGTGCCCAGCGCGATTTTCTTCAGGGTTTTCAACGGTGCACTCCCCGTGCGGTAACAAGACAGCGAGGATTGAACACCAAGCGTGCAGCGCGGGGCAGCGGGTTTCCCCGGCTGACGCAACCCGGCTTTGCGTCAGGGGCGCGGGCAGGCGCCGGCCGTGCACTTGACGGTGTACTGGCCGATGAAGGTGCGGAAGTTCTTGCCCAGTTGGCCCATCTGCTCGCAAACGTCGCCGCGCGCGTCGAAGGCAAAGCCCTGGCTGCCGTCGGCGTTGAGCAGCTCCACCCGCTTGAGCCCGAACTGCACAAACTGCTGGGGGTTCATCCACTGCTCGCCGCAGATGTTGTGGAACACAAAGGTGGCATATACCAGCTCGGACACCTCGGGCTTGCTGGTGTGCAGGCGCAGCACGCCGTCTTCCATGTGCGCCGACTTGAGCGCGTTGCCGTGCAGCGCCTTCTGCAGTGGCGGGGGGACGTTCTTGAAATCGGTGTTGGCAAGGGCCAGCGGGCAGGCGGCGGCCATCATCAGGGTGGTGAGCAGGGCTTTCATGGCAATGTCCTCGGGTCGTATTCGCCGACATTGTGCCGGTATCCGCCCCGCCTGGGCGGCGAACCCCTGCCAAGTGTGCACAATCGCCCGCATGAGCGACAAAAAGACCCTGCTGCTGGTGGACGGCTCCAGCTACCTCTACCGTGCCTTCTTCGCGGGCGGCGAAGCCATGAGCACCACCTTGCCCGACGGCACGGTGCAAAAGACCGGCGCCATTCGCATCATCATCAACATGATGCAGAAGCTCCTGAAGGACGTCCCCTGCACCTACGCGGCCTGCGTGTTCGACGCCAAGGGCCCCACCTTCCGCGATGCGCTCTACCCCGAATACAAGGCGCAGCGCAGCCCCATGCCCGACGACCTGCGCAGCCAGATTGCGCCCATCCACGAGGTGGTGCGTCTCATGGGCTGGCCGGTGCTCGACGTGCCCGGCGTGGAGGCCGACGACGTGATCGGTACCCTGGCCGTGGCGGCCGCGCGCCAGGGCATTGACGTGGTCATCTCCAGCGGCGACAAGGACCTGGCCCAACTGGTGAACGAACACATCTCCATCATCGACACCATGAGCGGCAAGGTGCGCGACCTGGCCGGGGTGGAGGCCGAATTCGGCGTGCCCGCCCGCCTGATGCTGGACTACCAGATGCTGGTGGGCGACACGGTGGACAACGTGCCCGGCGTGCACAAGGTGGGCCCCAAGACCGCCGTGAAGCTGTTGCAGGAATACGGCTCGGTGGACGCCCTGGTGGCGCGGGCCGGCGAGGTCAAGGGCGCCGTGGGCGAGAACCTGCGCAAGGCGCTGGACTGGCTGCCTACCAGCCGCCAGCTGCTCACCATCAAGACCGACTGCGACCTGAACGGCTGGGTGCCCGGCATGCCCGCGCTGGACGCCATCCGCATCGGCCAGCCCCAGACCGCGCCGCTCATGGCCTTCTGCGACACCTATGGCTTCAAAGGCCTGGCGCGCACGCTGGCGGGCGACGCCACTGCCGCCGCGCCCGCACCCGTGGTGGCCATGCCCGGCGAAAGCGGCGACCTGTTTGCCGACCATTCCGCCAGCCCCGTGGCCGAGGCCGCGCAGCACCGCACGGTGGTGTACGACACCATCCTGAACTGGACCGACTTCGACCACTGGCTGCAGCGCCTGATGAAGGCCGAACTGGTGGCGCTGGACACCGAGACCACGTCGCTCGACGAAATGCGCGCCGAAATCGTGGGCATCAGTTTCAGCGTGCAGCCGGGCGAGGCCGCCTACATTCCGCTGGCCCACGCCGGGCCGGACGCCCCCGCGCAACTGCCGCGCGACGAGGTGCTGGCGCGCCTCCAGCCCTGGCTGGAAAACGGCAAGCACCACAAGCTCGGCCAGCACGTCAAATACGACCGCCATGTGTTCGCCAACCACGGCATCGAAGTGCAGGGCTATGTGCACGACACCATGCTGCAGAGCTACGTGCTCGAAGTGCACAAGCCCCACGGCCTGTCCAGCCTGGCCGAGCGTCACACCGGCCGCACCGGCATCAGCTACGAAGACCTGTGCGGCAAGGGCGCGCACCAGATCCCGTTCGCCCAGGTGCCGGTGGACAAGGCGGCGGCCTATTCCTGCGAGGACTCGGACCAGACGCTGGACGTGCACCTGGCGCTGTGGCCGCTCTTGCAGGCCGACGACAAACTGCGCTTCATCTACGAACTGGAAATCGCCAGCAGCGAGGCGCTCTACCGCATCGAGCGCAACGGCGTGCTCATCGACGCCCCCACGCTGGCCGCGCAAAGCCACGAGCTGGGCCAGCGCATCCTGCAGCTGGAGACCGAGGCGTATGAGATTGCCGGCCAGCCCTTCAACCTCAGCAGCCCCAAGCAGCTCGGCGAAATCTTCTTCGACAAGCTGGGCATGCCCGTGGTGAAGAAAACCGCCACCGGCGCGCGCAGCACCGACGAGGAGGTGCTGGAAAAGCTGGCCGAGGACTACCCGCTACCCGCAAAACTGCTGGAGCACCGCAGCCTGGTCAAACTCAAGGGCACCTACACCGACAAGCTGGCCCAACTGGCGCTGCCGCGCACCGGCCGCGTGCACACGCACTACGCGCAGGCCGTGGCCGTCACCGGGCGCCTGTCGAGCAACGACCCGAACCTGCAGAACATCCCCATCCGCACGGCCGAGGGCCGGCGCGTGCGCGAGGCCTTCGTGGCGCCGCCCGGCTGCGTGATCGCCAGTGCCGACTACAGCCAGATCGAGCTGCGCATCATGGCCCACATCAGCGGCGACCATGCGCTCTTGCACGCCTTCCACGCCGGTCTGGATGTGCACCGCGCCACCGCCGCCGAGGTGTTCGGCGTGGCGCTGGACCAGGTGACCAGCGAGCAGCGCCGCTATGCCAAGGTCATCAACTTCGGCCTGATCTACGGCATGAGCAGCTTCGGCCTGGCCAAGAACCTGGGCATCGAAACCAAGGCCGCCGCCGCCTACATCGACCGCTACTTCCAGCGCTACCCCGGCGTGAAGCAGTACATGGACGAAACCAAGGCCCAGGCCAAGGCGCGCGGCTACGTCGAGACGGTGTTCGGCCGCCGCCTGTACCTGCCCGAGATCAATTCCCCCAACGGTCCGCGCCGCGCGGGCGCCGAGCGCGCCGCCATCAACGCCCCCATGCAGGGCACGGCGGCCGACCTCATCAAGCTGGCCATGGTGGCCGTGCAGAAAGAGCTGGACGCGCACAAGCCCGGCATCAAGATGATCATGCAGGTGCACGACGAACTGGTGTTCGAGCTGCCCGAGGGCGAGGTGGACTGGCTGCGCGGCCACATCCCGCGCCTCATGGCCGGCGTGGCCGACCTCAAGGTGCCGCTGCTGGCCGAGGTGGGCGTGGGGCCCAACTGGGACAAAGCGCATTGAGATTGACCAACATTGGGAGACAAGGATGCCGCCCTTTGGCTGTTTCGAAGAGTACAACTGGCACGATAGTGCCGTGCATGGTATTCGTGTAATCGAAGGGCCAGATGGCTGCAGTGGCGAACTTATTCTGGATATCGACTACATCGTTGAATGGTTGGAACCCAAAACGGCGGGGGCTGGCTTCGAGTTTAGGATCGCCCCCGCAGATCTCATTTTTTTCGAGGCGACCGACCTCGTGATCTGCGTTGACTACAGCGCCTCAAGTGCGGCTCTGGGGCCAATGAGCATTTGCCAAGTCCAACGTGAACCCATTGCTTATCCTGGTGGTTCGTCATCCTTCGCATGGAAGATCGAAATGAATTGGCCAACAAATGCCTTCATTTCATTCCAGTCCCCGGGTTTTAAGCAGGCTTTGCGTGCTGCGCCCGTTGTTTCAGGATCTCAGCGCTTGTCCGTTTCGCAGAGGAAGTGAACCATCCTGGGATTCGAGAATGCCCCAACCTCACACCTATGCACCCGCCACCAAATGGCTGTAGGCAGAGGAGTTAGAGCACGATTTCGCGCAGCGAAACCCGGGCTCTGACCCCTTTGCCGGAACACAGGGCGCGGTGTTGGCAACGCGCCCCGCATTCCCGTCATGCGCCGTCAGTCCGGCCGAATTTTTAGTGTTTTCGGCCTCAAGCGCTTATCCAGAAAGCGCCACCAGCTATCAAATTTGAAGTCGATGAGTTCTTCCCCGCCCACCCTGCGCCCCGCCACCTGGACCCCCTCCATCCGCGTGGGCCTGTCCATTGCCGCCGCCACCGGGCTCTACGGCATCTCCTTCGGTGCGCTCGCCGTGGCGGCCGGCCTCACCGTCGGTCAGGCCATGGCGCTGAGCCTGCTCATGTTCACGGGCGGCTCGCAGTTCGCCTTTATCGGTGTCATCGCGGGCGGCGGCGCGGGTTCGGCGGCGCTGGGCGCGGCGGCCTTGCTGGGTGTGCGCAACGCGGTCTATGGCATGCAGATGAACGCCATGCTCGCGCCGCGCGGCTGGCGCAAGCCGGTGGCGGCGCAGCTCACCATCGACGAATCGGCCGCCACGGCCTCGGGCCAACAGACCCCCGACGAGCAGCGGCGCGGCTTCTGGACGGCCGGCGTCGGCGTGTTCGTGCTCTGGAACCTGTTCACCCTGCTCGGCGCCGTGCTCGGCGATGCCCTGGGCGACCCGCGCCGCTGGGGCCTGGACGGCGCGGCCGTGGCCGCCTTCCTGGGCCTGCTCTGGCCGCGCCTGGCGCAGCGCGAACCCGTGGCGCTGGCCGTGGTCTGCGGCGTGGCCACGGCCCTGGCCGTGCCGCTGCTGCCACCCGGCCTGCCCATTTTGCTGGCCGCCATGGTGGGCGCCGCCTGGGGCTGGTGGGTGCGCAGCCCGGATGCGCCTTCCGTGCGCGAGGAGGCTGCGACATGACACTCTGGACCGCCATCGTGCTGGCTTGCGCCGCCACCTACCTCACCAAGCTCGCGGGCTACGCCGTGCCGGCCCGCTGGCTGCAAAACCCGCGCATGACCCGCGTGGCCGGTGCCATCACCGTGGCTCTGCTGTCGGCGCTGACGGTGATGAATACGTTTGCTGCGGGCACCGCTTTGGTGGTCGATGCCCGGCTGGCCGCATTGGGCGTGGCCGCGCTGGCGCTGGGGCTGCGGCTGCCGTTTTTGCTGGTGGTGGTGCTGGGGGCAGCGGCGGCGGGGCTGGTGCGGTGGTGGGTGTAAGGGCAACCGGCCAGAAGTTGGCATTGAACTACGCAGCCTTTGAAGCTACTTCACTCCCATGGAGTCCAGCGCATCTTTGATGGGAATAAAGAAATTGATACCTTGAGCTGCCCCATTGACCATTAGGCCTGACACAGTGATGCCTATGGCCTCCCCATCCTTGTTCAGCAAAGGGCCGCCACTGCTGCCTTTGAGCACATTCACATCGCTTTGAATGAGTGTCTTGCCAACTTCGTTTCGGATTCCGCTGACCACTCCGCGTGTCAAAGAGGCACGGAGTTGATCACTTACCGGGCTACCTAGTGCATACACATCGGTTCCAATTGCGGGTAGGCTGCGCTGCAGCCGGAAATGCTTTGGCAAGGATGCATCCAAACGAATTACTGCCACGTCTAATCCGGAGTTGTGTGCAATCACTTCCCCTTTGACCTCGAAACCTGAACCCATTTTCACAACGACCTTATTGGAATCGCCGACAACATGGTGGTTTGTCAATAAAAGGTTTTCGCCAATTGCGAACCCGCTGCCGTGTCCACGACGGTTCTTCGTCGTTTCGTGTGGAATTTGACAGCGAGAATCCATCGTAGTGGAGCCCGGTGGGGCTTGTGGGCAACTCGGCAATCCGAGTTGTCCACAAATCC
>Ga0116193_1000757_pt1 | contig 28960 bp, 20 predicted proteins | sample AD_UKC115_MetaG_FD_89892 | JGI IMG/M metagenome (GOLD analysis project Ga0116193, IMG submission 89892) | Active sludge microbial communities of municipal wastewater-treating anaerobic digesters from Hong Kong - AD_UKC115_MetaG | ecosystem: Engineered > Bioreactor > Anaerobic > Digestate... | reverse complement strand
ACAAAACATACAAATAAATGAACGGTAACACTTCTAAATTACTTCAGACAAAACCCTCGCAATGACGAAAACAAACCAACCGTCATTGCGAACTGCGAGGAACGAGCAGGAAGCAATCCAGAATAGCAAAACATTGATGTTGGATTGCTTCGGACAAAGCCCTCGCAATGACCTGAAACAAAATACAGTATAACAAATGAGCACTTATAAAACAATCGCAGAATCCAACAACTTCATCGTGTTGGATAAATTCATCAAGCATAATGAAGTAAATGAGACGCCTGCCGCTTATCAATCAGAAACATCATTAGAAAAAGAGTTTATCCAGGACTTAATCAATCAAGGCTATGAAAATCCTCTAAACATCAATACGCAGGAAGCCATGTTGGCCAATGTAAGAGTGCAACTGCAATCGCTCAACAATATAACATTTTCAAATGGAGAATGGAATCGTTTTGTAGAAGAATATTTAGACAAGCCAAGTGATAACCTTGTTGAAAAAACCAAGAAAATTCACGACAACTATATCTACGATTTCGTTTTTGATGATGGCCTTCTCCAAAATATTTATTTGGTTGACAAAACAAATATCACAAGAAATAAAGTACAGGTTATTTCACAATTTGAGCAAACCGGTAAGCATGCCAACCGTTATGATGTAACCATTCTTGTTAACGGATTGCCTTTGGTGCAGGTGGAATTAAAAAAACGAGATGTTGCAATTCGAGAGGCTTTTAACCAGGTGCATCGTTACTCTAAAGAAAGTTTTAACAGTGCAAATTCCCTTTACAAATACATTCAGATTTTTGTAATTTCTAACGGTACCGATAGCCTCTATTTTGCCAATACGACCAAGCGAAATAAAAATAGTTTTGACTTTACCATCAACTGGGCTAAGGCAGACAATATACGCATTAGAGATCTCAAAGATTTTACAGCAACTTTCTTTCAAAAACATACATTATTGAATGTATTGCTTACCTATTCAGTATTTGACACAAGTGATACGCTTTTAGTTATGCGGCCCTATCAAATTGCTGCTACAGAACGCATGTTATGGAAAATAAAAAGTTCTTATGAAGCAAAGAAATGGTCAACTCCGGATGGGGGCGGATATATTTGGCACACTACCGGTTCAGGTAAAACGTTGACCAGTTTTAAAGCGGCACGTTTGGCCACGCAATTGGATTTTATAGACAAAGTGTTCTTTGTGGTTGACCGTAAAGACCTCGACTATCAAACCATGAAGGAGTATCAGCGATTTTCTCCCGATAGTGTGAATGGCTCCGATAGTACAGCAGGTTTAAAAAGAAACATTGAAAAGGACGATAATAAAATCATCGTAACAACCATACAAAAACTAAACAACCTCATGAAAACGGAGGGTGATTTAGCCATTTATCATAAGCAGGTTGTATTTATTTTTGATGAATGCCACCGTTCACAATTTGGCGAAGCCCAGAAGAACCTGAATAAAAAATTTAAAAAATTCTATCAGTTTGGTTTTACGGGAACACCCATTTTTCCTGAAAATGCTTTAGGCGCCGAAACTACGGCAAGTGTTTTTGGCCGGGAGCTGCATTCCTATGTTATTACCGATGCCATCCGGGATGATAAAGTATTAAAATTTAAGGTAGATTATAATGATGTTAGGCCACAGTTTAGGCGTATAGAATCTGAAATAGACGAGAAAAAATTAAGTGCGGCAGAAAACAAAAAAGCATTGCTTCATCCTGAACGTATCAAAGAAATCTCGCAATATATCTTGAATAATTTCAGAATAAAAACTCATAGAAACCAGGGAAGCAACAATGGGTTCAATGCCATGTTTGCCGTAAATAGTGTAGATGCTGCTAAATTGTATTATGAAGAATTGAACAAACTGCAAAAAGACAGCGATAAGCCATTAAAGATTGCCACCATCTTTTCCTTTGCTGCCAATGAAGAACAAAGCGCCATAGGTGATATAGTTGACGAAACCTTTGAGCCCTCTGCCATGGATAGTAGTGCTAAAGAGTTTTTGACTAAAGCGATCAACGACTATAACACCTTGTTCAAAACCAGTTATGGCGTTGACAGCAATGAGTTTCAGAATTATTACCGTGACCTTGCCAAAAGAGTAAAGAATAAAGAGATAGACCTGATCATTGTCGTAGGAATGTTCCTCACGGGTTTTGATGCTCCAACACTCAATACATTATTTGTTGATAAGAATTTACGGTATCATGGTTTAATTCAAGCCTTTTCACGCACAAACAGAATTTATGATGCCACAAAAACCTTTGGCAATATTGTTACTTTCCGTGATTTAGAAAAAGCAACGATAGACGCAATTAGGCTGTTTGGAGATAGCAATACCAAAAATGTGGTGCTTGAAAAAAGCTACAAAGAATATTTAGAAGGCTTTACAGATATTATTACCGGTGAAGCTCGTAGAGGATATGTAGAAGTAGTAAATGAGTTAAATAAAAAATTTCCTAAACCTGATGAAATTATAAAAGAGAAAGACAAAAAGGAATTTGCAAAACTATTTGGAGAGTATTTGAGAGTAGAGAATATACTTCAGAATTATGATGAGTTTACGAGTTTGAAAGCCTTGCAGGAAATAGACAAAAACAATCTTGAGGCAATTGAAGAATTTAAAAAAATTTATTTTTTGACAGATAAGGATATGGCGGCCATGCAAAAAATTGAATTGCTCAAAGAGAGGACTGTTCAGGATTACCGTTCTACCTACAATGATATTCAAGATTGGTTAAGGCGTGAGAAAAACGGAGCCGAAAGAGAAGAATCAACAATAGATTGGGATGATGTTGTGTTTGAAGTGGACTTATTAAAATCGCAAGAAATAAATCTTGATTATATTCTTGAATTAATATTTGAACATAACAAAAAGAAAAAAGATAAAGCCACACTCATTGAAGAAATACGAAGGGTTATCCGTGCCAGTATTGGTAATAGGGCAAAAGAGAGTTTGGTAGTTGATTTTATTAATGAAACTGATCTGGATACTCTTCAGGACAAAGCGAATGTAATAGATTCATTTTATGCATTTGCACAAAACAAACAAAAAGCAGAAGCAGAAGAATTAATTGCAGATGAAAATTTGAATGAAGAAGAAGCGAAGCGATATATTGCAACCTCATTGAAGCGGAAATATGCCAGTGAAAACGGCACGGAATTGAATGCTCTATTACCAAAAATGAGTCCTTTAAATCCTCAATATTTAACCTTAAAGCAAAAGATTTTTCAGAAAATAGCGGCTTTTGTAGAGAAATTTAAAGAAGTGGGAGGTCAAATATAAATATTAAAAAAATGAATAGGCAGCCCATCAGCCACTCAAGCACTTAAAACTTGATTATTCTAAAATGTGTTCGTGAATGCTTCACATTTTACAAGTCACACACCCTTTCCTGTCTTTTGTGAAGTTCACACACAAAAAAGATTTTTTAAAAGAAGGATCATTGGAGAAATACATTCCTGCTTCATGCATTTCTTTTATATTTGATAATGAATAAACCCGATCCTTCTTCCTATGTTATTCATGTATTCATTTTTTTAAATTGTTCATTTTTCTAAAACCATCAAAATGAAAAGAATTATTTTAAGTCTTTCCTTTCTTATGAGTCTTTCTTTTATTTATGCCCAGACAGATAAAAAAGAGGAACAGGTTTATAATCCACATCAACTTTTTACACAAAATTTCAATCCACCTCCCGGCACGGAAACCCGTTCTGTGAAAGGCGTTCCGGGCCATGCCTATTGGCAGAACAGCGCCAGTTACCTAATCCATGCCACATTGAATGAAAAAGATACTTCCATCACGGGAGATGTAACAATAACCTATACAAATAATAGTCCCGATGAATTAGATTATTTATGGTTGCAGGTAGAACAGAATCTTTTTAACCCGTCTTCCCGATCAAAGGCAACGGCCATTGATCCTGATGATGACTATAGCATCCCTGGAGGTGGTTATCAGATAGGCGATGTGATTGTAAATTATCATGGAAAGGCTTACCAGGTTAATCCTATCATAACTGACACCAGGATGCAGGTTCGTTTAAACACACCATTGCAAGCAAAGGGTGATCAGGTTACGATAACAATCAAGTATCATTTTCCGATACCATTGGATGGCGCCGGAAGATTTGGAAGACAATACACGAAGGATGGTGTTATATATCAAATTGCGCAATGGTATCCAAGGATGAGTGTGTATGATGACCAGCGTGGATGGAATGTTTTACCTTATATGAATCTGGGAGAATTTTACTGCGAATATGGAGATTATGAATATTATGTAACGGTACCTTCTTCTATGATTGTATATGGTTCCGGAGACTTGCAAAACCCAAAAGAAGTATTGACAGAAGAAGAAATTCAAAGACTTGCCACTGCGTCAAATAGTGATAAAACAATGACCATTATTGGTGCAGGCGATATAGCAAAAAGGGCTTCAAGAAAGGGGGAACTGACCTGGCATTTCAGCATGAAAAATACGCGGGATGTAGCCTGGGCTGCGGGGAATGCCCTTATCTGGGATGCCGCAAAAATCAATTTACCTTCCGGTCGAAAAGCGATGGCAATGTCTTGTTATCCAATTGAAAGTATGGGTGATTCAGCCTGGGGCAGATCTACTGAATATTTAAAAGCCAGCATTGAAATTTATTCAAAATATTTTTATGAATATCCCTGGAATAATGCCATTAGTAGTGCCGGAATTACGGCAGGGATGGAGTATCCGGGGATTATTTTTGATGAATATACTGAAAAGACGGGAAGACTTTGGTTCCTGATTGCGCATGAGATTGGCCATGACTGGTATCCTATGATCGTAGGTAGTAATGAAAGAAGATATATGTGGCTTGATGAGGGCATTAATACATATGTCAATTATATCGCAACAGATTTATTTAATCATGGTGAATATGTAAATGACCCATCCTATTTTGATAAAACTTTTTTTGCATCGCGGGACTATCTGCAATTTATGAATTATAAAGATCCCTTAATGACCATTTCAGATGCGATGGATGAAAGTCAGCATTACCAGTTTTATGGGAAGACAGCTTATGGCCTGAATTTATTACGTACCGTAGTTGTAGGGAAAGAACGTTTTGATTATGCTTTCAGAAAATATACGGAAGCCTGGGCTTTCAAGCATCCCACACCCTATGATTTTTTTAATTGCATTAATAATGCTGCCGGAGAAGATTTGAATTGGTTTTGGAAAGAATGGTTTTTCACTACATGGAAACTGGATCAGTCTATCCAAAGTGTCCATTATACTTCTGATGGTACCGCCATCACATTGGAAAGCAAAGGTAAAATGATCCTGCCGGTCATTTTAAAAATTGTTTTGGCAAATGGAAAATCAGATACCATTCAATTGCCTGTGGAAATATGGCTTCATGGAAATACCTGGACTTATACTTATCCATCCAGTGAAAAGCCAGTCAAAATAATTCTAGACCCGGAAAACAAGTTACCGGATATGGACAGAAAAAATAATGAATGGAAAAAATAAATTGGTAATGCCCCATTTCCCTATCCTTTCATCAGGTGAGAAGCAATGATAGCAAATGCAGTAGCTGCATTCAGGGATTCTGCTTTTCCAATACGGGGAATGGTTATTTGCTTTGAAATAAAAGGTTTCAGGTTTTCATGAATACCTTTTCCCTCATTGCCAATGATTAATATACCGGTTTTCTCTTTAGGCAAAGTGATGATATTTTCTCCGGATAGAGTAGCTCCCAAAACGGGCAAATCGGTCTCACGAAGAAAGTGGTCTAATGCTTCATACTGTACACGGATACGTGACAAACTTCCCATAGATGCCTGAACAACTTTAGGATTATATTGATCCACACAATCTTTAGATGCGATGATATGGTTCCAGCCAAACCAATCTGCCGTACGGATCATATTTCCCATATTGCCCGGATCTTGTATTTCATCCAGCATCAATATCCATTTGTTTTTTGATGGGATGAACAAGTGATGTTGCTGAGGGAAGATGGCAAGGACCTGGTTGGGTGTTTTTAAAAAGCCGGCTTTTTGTAATTCATCTTCGCTTGCGATCTTCATAAAATTGCCTTGGATCGTCTTATTTTCCAAAGCCCATTTTTCTGTTGCAAATAATTTTACGGGGATTATTTTTTCCTTCAAAAATTCTTGTACCACCTTCTCTCCTTCTGCCACAAAAACGCCTTCTTTATCGCGATTTTTTTTAGCGTGCAAAGATTGAATATATTTGGCCTCAATTTTACTAATCATTCAATATGCGTTTACGCAATAATATCATTTTATATTTTTCTATTAGTTGCTTTTTCTATTCATTCATTTCCTGTACCGATCAAAAGGTACTTTTCTTAAACAGAACCAAAGTAAAAAATTATCCAATTGATACCCCTTTCGTCTTTAATAATATTTTAAATATTCAAGGTAATAATCCTCCGGAAGTGAGGAAAAGCCTGGAAATAGGCCTGGATAATTATTGGGATGATAGCCTGAAAGCACAGAAATTGCAGCAGTTTGGCCTATTTTATAAAGAAAAAAATCCACCTATATTCGATACAAACAATATAGCCCGTACGAAAGGCCTGATGAATAATTTTTTAAACTCACAAGGTTTTTACCAGGCACAGTTTAAGGATACATTTTTTATTGATACATTTAAAACACAGGAGCGTGTAACCGTACAGATGGATATTACCACGGGTAAAAGAACATTAATAGACTCCATCTCTTACAAATTCAATGATGCTGATCTTGAACGTATAGCTATCAATAATTCCAAAAATTCACTGATCATTCCGGGTAAAACCTCCTATTCAAAGCAGATTATTGGCGCTGAACTGGACAGACTTGTCAGTCAATATCGCAGGAGGGGTTATTTTTTGTTGACTCGAGATAATCTTGTTGCCATCGTAGATACTACCGACTTTCATCTCTTGAAACTCACCCTGGATCCATTTGAGCAGGCTCAATTATTATTAGATGCCGAAGAACGCCGAAAGCAAAATCCATCTGCCTATATTGATATACAGGAAAGAGCCAATCCGGATACTTTAAACCCATTATCCGATTCCATCTTTTTCAAAAAATATTATGTAGGCCGAAATTATATTTATCCCGAAACCAGGAATTATGATTTACCGGATAGTATCATGAAACATCCGGAGCAATGGAATATTTTTTCAACTAAAAATTTGTCCATTTACAGCAAACAGAATCTCTTTGCTTTTTCCGTATTGAGAACACATACCTATACGCATAAAGGCACATTGTATAATGAAGATAATTTCTATAAAACGCTGAATAATTTTACCCAAATCGGGGCATGGGACCGGGTGGATTATCGAACGGTTATCAGGGATCAGGATACGGTGGATTTCCATTATTTTCTTACGCCTGCAAAAAAAGAAACCATCACTTTGGGCCTGGAAGCCAGCAGGAATACGGGAGATTTTTTGACTTCCTCGAATTTGTTTGGCCTTTCTTTTAATATCACTTACCGGAATAGAAATGTATGGCATCATGCCATACAATCATCTACTACCTTTAGTAACGGGGTGGAATTTAGTTTTGATAAAAATTACCCATTACTACAAACCGTACAAACTTCACTCAATCATTCTTATATTTTCCCAAAATTTATTTCACCAATTAAAATTGGTAAAGTAGGTAAACTGGATGCTATTCGAACCATTGCTAATTTAAGTGCCACCTATTCAGACAGGAAAGATTTTTTCCGTGTGCGCTCCCTTACTTTCGGTTGGGGATATGGATGGATCAAAAAAAATAAGACATGGCAATATAAACCCTTAAATGTAGAGCTCTATTCTTTGGATACTTTACCCTTATTGGACAGTGCATTTCTTACCAATCCTTTTTTGAGGACCTCATTCAATACGGGATCTGTCATTAGCCAGCAATTGAGTTTTAGAGTCAATTACCCGGACCGAAGAAATCCCGCTGCCAATAATTTTATTCAGGTTTCAGCAGAGGAATCCGGAGCACTGATTGGATTAATAAAAAGTTTGGATGATAAGATTTACAGATATATCAAGGTCAATGCCGATTACCATCGTATTGTGGCATACCGAAGATCGTCATTAGCTTTTCGGGCTATGGCAGGTATAGGATATAACTTTGGTAAAAGTGCCCGATTTGGTAATACACTTCCATTCTTTAAACAATTCGTAGAAGGTGGCCCCAATAGTATGCGTGCATGGGGTTTAAGGCTATTAGGTTTAGGTTCTTCACTGGTTAGTGATACGTCAGATATCTTTCGAGACCGGTATGGCGATATGCAATTAGAGACCAACCTCGAATACCGGTATAATATCACGCAAATCAGTAGTATGAAAATCGCAGGCGCTATTTTTGCGGATATAGGCAATGTTTGGAATATCCGTAAAGATGAGAATATCCCGAATGGTGAATTTGATATCAGCCGTTTTGGTAAAGACATCGCTATTGGTATAGGTACCGGTTTACGTTTTGATTTTAATTATTTTTTGATACGTGTAGATTTTGGTATTAAATTAAAAGACCCGGCACGCCAGGAAAATAATGGATGGATGAATTTTTCAGATTTTACCTGGAAGAATTATGAGTTTGGCGTTTTCAATCCTGTTACCAACCTGATTGAACCTTTTCCCCGAAATAATTATGCAGTTCAATTAGGAATTGGTTTACCCTTCTGATGCTTTTTTCAGCCTGTGAATTCTTTCCTCAAATTCAATGGGGGTACATGATTCATCAATTGTAAATGTACCTATACGTGTTCTGCAAAGTTTACTAAGATAAGCCCCGGTACCTAATGCAATGCCCATATCATGTACAAGGCTTCTAATGTATGTGCCCGTAGAACAAACCACTTCAAAAGATATTTCGGGTAAATTGATGGATAATATTTCTAATGAAAAAATGGTGATTTTACGCGGCTCCAATTTGATATCTATTCCTTTCCTGGCTTTTATATATGCTTTTTCTCCATCCTTTTTAATAGCAGAATGAATAGGCGGCACCTGCATGATCTCACCTGTAAAATTTTTAAAAACAGCGACTATTTTTTCCTGGGTGATATGACTATAGTCTTGAAAAAAACCAGGCTCTGATTCCAGGTCGTAGGTGGGGGTTTGTGCACCTATTGTCATGGTGGCAATATATGTTTTCGGCATACCCATATAGGTCAAAATATTCTTTGTAAACTTACCGGTACAAATGATCAAAAGCCCTGTTGCCAGAGGATCCAGCGTGCCCGCATGTCCCACTTTGGCAACCTGGGTTGCAATTCGAATTTTTTTAACCGCATCAAAACTGGTCCAATGAAGGGGTTTATTGATTAGGATAACTTTTCCTTCAAGAAAAGGCTGCATTGCAGGATGAACGGGCTTTTGTTTCATAATTATCCGGGCGAAATTAATTGAAGTGAATCATTAAAATGGAAGTAAAATATTTTTTTAAAAAATAGTTCATCCATGCATTCCCGGACCATACCTATTTACAAAGCTTCATGAAAGAAAAATAATTTCAGCAATGTGATCCACAGATGGTTTCGATAACATACAGATTATTGAACTAAAAAAGGATTCATCTGCAAGATCCGGATTATCCAAATTTTTATACACGAAGGAGATGAAAATGAATTTTGTTCAGAAGTAAAGAAAAGGGAGCATATTTTTATACCGCTTTTAAGCGCTCTTCTTCCAGATCTATCATAAACATTTGATGCCTGATGAGATCCTCATCAGTTTTGAAATCCTTATTTTTTTCTATCAGAAAATTGCGTTGTGCTTCAAGTAATTCCAAATACAATTCTTTTCGATTGGAGTGATACAATTCTTCTGTGGCTTCATCAAGCTTATCTTGCCACTGTTCCAATTTTTTAGCCAAAAACAAGTCTTCCTTTAAATTGTTTTTATATTTTTCCCTGATAAATTGAATAGTAAACAGATGCAATTCTTTTCTTAAATCCTGGTGTTGTTCTTTTTCAGATTTTAATTCGGGTGCAAGATGTTGAAGTGGAAATCTTTTGAGGATAAAAGGCAGAGTTAGTCCCTGTACAAAAAGCGTCAGAATAATCACCATAAAGCTGATGAATAAAATAAGATCACGTTGAGGGAATAGTGTACCATTATCTAAATAAACCGGGATACTCAGCGCTGCAGCGAGCGTTACAACGCCCCGCATTCCTGTCCATCCTAAAATCAAAGGTATATTCATAGATGTTGAAAATTTAAATGTGGTCGGCAACATTTTTCTTCGAAATAAATATGTGGAAAACAGTGCGATATAAGAAGAAATGATCCTGATCAAAATAATAAAACCTGTAACGATTGTGCCATAAAAGATGCCCGTTTGTACAGATGTTCCAGAAGATGTAAGCCCCGTAACTACTTCCGTTAAATCCAGACCAATAATAAAAAAAACAAGCCCATTAAGAATAAATACAAAACTCTCCCAGAAACTATAACCTCGTACCCTGCTTTCGCTGGTCAAAAAAATCAATCGTCTGTTTGACATAAACAGACCACCACTAACAACGGCCATTACTCCTGAACAACCCATTTGCTCAGCGACCCAATAGAACAGATAAGGTGCAACCAATGTAAAAGCAATATCAGATGGGGCATTGGTGGGCAATCGTTTTAAAGCCTGTACAAAAATGAAAGCCAGTAATATCCCCACAACGACTCCTCCCCCAACCATCCACAGAAAACTTGTAATTGCATTTCCCCAAATAAAGTTCCCGGTACTCACTGCTATTAACGCAAATTGAAAAACAATCAATGATGAAGCATCGTTAAATAAACTTTCACCTTCCAATACGGTAGAGGTAGATTTAGGAATTTTAATAAACTTCAAAATAGCGCCGGCGCTCACTGCATCCGGGGGCGATACGATTGCGCCTAATAAAAAGCCCAATGATAAGGTAAACCCTGGAATATATTTATGTGTGAAAAAGGCCACAGCTGATGCTGTAAAAAAAACAACTAAAAAAGCAAAGCTGCCAATAATACGCCTGAACCGTACAAGTCCTTTATACGAAATGGTCCAGGAGGCTTCAAATAATAATGGTGGCAACACAATGAAGAATATCCAGTCGGGGTTTACTTTAATTTTTGGAACAGATGGAATCATACTGATAAGAATACCGGCCAACACTAATAAAATCGGGTACGCAATTTTCAATTTAGTGGCTAATAAATTGACCAATACAATTAGTACCACAATAGCCAGTAAGAATGGCAATGTCTGGTGCATCATAAACAGAGTTACTTTTTATACATAAATGTAAATGTTATAATGTAAAAAAAGCAATGAATATTTTCTAAAGACATTTGAAAAAAATGGAACGAAGAATTTCATCTTGATTTTAATGACAAAAAATAGAAACAATTAAAAAGATATTTTCAGTTTCGTCTGTCTTGCTGAATTACTAAAATGTGTATTGAAAAAATATTTTACCCCCACCAAAATGCTGCGGCTATCAATAAATACAGACCAATGAGTGCAAGCCCTTCAATCCAAATAGATTCTCCATCGAAAACAATAAACGTACTTACTAATACACCAAGACCAAGACATACAAGCAGCATAGGCGTTAAGACAAAAGAGAGTATTGCTCCACCTAAAACAAAGGAAAGCAATACCAGTACCGGAAAGAGCACTAAAGAAATTTGAAGTGAACTATTTTGTATGACACTTACAGAGTAGTCCATTTTATTTTTGTAAGCCAATTGCACGCCAATAACATTCTCAATAGCATTGCCCGCAAGAGCAACAACTACAAGTCCGGCAAAAGTTTCATTGATGCCCACTATTTTCATCGCAGGTTGCAATGCATCAATAAACCAGTCTGAAACAAAAGCGGCGGCCACACCCGATAATAATAAAACGACGAGGGTAATAGATAATGGCCATGCAGCATGTTTTTCTCCTTTGTTTTTTTCTTCTTTTTCAGATTCATTTGCAGCTTCACTTTTTAAAGAAAAGAATAAGCTCCCTATAAACATTGCCAAAAGAATGATGGCAAGAAAAATATCCAACGTATTCAAATGGATTTCAGCCGTAGTGTGAAACATACTGGTAAAAGTAGGAATGGCCAATGCGCCAAAAGCAAGTATCATCATGATCGAAATGTTCTTGGGAGGTCCTGACCTGAATACCTGCTTCCCATTTTTTAATCCGCCTATAAAAAGTGCTACGCCCAATACCAAAACGGAGTTTCCCAAAACAGACCCTATCAATGCGGCCTGAACCATTTTATCCAATCCGGCACGCAACGCAAAAATACAAACAAACAATTCCGGGAGATTGCCCAACGCAGATTGTATGATACCTGTAACAGCAGGGCTGAAACGGTCTCCTAATTGTTCGGTAGCATCGCCAACAATCATGGCAAGCAAGGCCAATGCGGCTGCAGTAACAATAAATGCAATTACAGCATTAAAATGTGTGTAATAAAAAAAACCGGAAATAGCCGTAACGATGATGGCCATAAGTAGGATGAGCTTTTCTTTTTTGGTCATTATGTGTCTTCTTTGAGATGGATTATAAATTTCTCTGCAATAAAAGTAATTCAAAATACCGCAATGTTCTACATCAGAAGGTGTGTGGCACAAATTTTCGCAGACGGGCGGGACACCCGCCAGTAGAAAATAATTCAACTCTTTGTCAATTTTTATTTATTGGATAAATTTATCTTTGAGTGGTCTTTAATTCAAACAACACAACGAACAGGAAGATGGATAATGCTGAAAAAAAATATGTCATCAAAGATTTAAAAGTGTATTGCAATAATGAATGGATGGCAGACAATACAAAAAGGTACAGGAGTGTATTTGATCGCTATGAAGTATCTTATATTTATGTCGAGTTTTCCTTTTACAATAAATTGTTTGATGAAGAAGACTGGGAAATACCCATTACTTTGGAATGTTCCACCAAAACAAGTAAGCCTACTAAACTGTGCAGTTTTCCCCAAACACTTAAAATTGCCAAAACAGAAAATATAATCTATGTAAGAGAAGGTTGGGGAAATGCTGTCCCCGGTGCATTCTGGTACATGGGAGATTTTAAGTGGGAAGTCATTATGGAAAATAGCGTAGTGGCTGAAGTTACTTTTCATGTAGAAGACCTGGGGCCTGATGCACTTGCCAACAATAAATATCTCACGTTGGAGTCCATCAAATTATTTCATACGGAAGGAGCTATACAGGATGATCCTAACAGAAAGTATTATCAGGTTTTTAAAAAAGATGAAACAAAATATGTATGTGCGGAAATAAAATTTAAAAGTGGATCAGAAAAAGGATTTTATGCAGAATTTTTCTTTCATTTCCTGGATAGCAATGGCATGTCGAAAGGGAAAACAACAGAATTAATTTATGTAACGCCCAATTCCCAGGAACTTACATATACCGTCAATAGTGGTTGGGGCAATACAACACCGGGTATTTGGACGAATACTGATTACAGTGTGGATGTCTTTTTTATGGGAATCCTCTTGGCCAGCCACACTTTTCGCTTGGGAGATCAATGGATAGAATGGGAAGATACGGCCGTGCAGGGAACAGTAAACAGGATAGTAAAGAGTGCAACAACAGACCCGCTCAACAAAAATAAAACAGGACCGGAAAACCCGGAACAGATATTAAAGGAAAGCCTTGATGAGTTGAATGGGATGGTAGGGCTATCTAATATTAAGACTGAAGTGAATGAGATGGTTACCCTGGTCCAATTTTATAAAGAAACAGGCAAAGATTACCTGCATAGATTTTCTTTACATTCCGTTTTTACGGGCAATCCCGGAACCGGTAAAACCACGGTTGCCCGCTTACTCTCACGCATCTATGCAGGCTTGGGTATTTTAGGAAAAGGTCACCTGGTAGAAGTAGATCGGGAATCATTGGTTGCGGGATATATCGGGCAAACAGCCATAAAAACGAAAGCCAAACTGGACGAGGCTATTGGTGGCGTTCTCTTTATTGATGAAGCATATTCGCTTGCCGGTAGCGGACAATCTGATAATGATTTTGGCAGTGAAGCCATCTCTACAATTTTGAAATACATGGAAGACCATCGTGGGCAAATAGGCATCATCGTGGCCGGTTATCCTTTAAAAATGAAAAATTTTATCAATAGTAATCCCGGATTGCGAAGCCGCTTTGATAAGTATTTTCAGTTCCCGGATTATTTACCGGATGAGCTCATGACTATCCTCCTATCCTATTTTACAAAAGAATCCTTATCGCTGGATGAAGCTTCCAGGGCTCATTTAAAAAACTACCTTGACTGGCTATATCATATCAAAGATGAAAATTTTGGAAATGCACGTACCGTAAGGCAGATCGTTGATGAATGTATTAAAAATCAAAACCTCCGACTGGCCGTAATTCCTAAAGAAAAACGTACATCGGAAATGCTCTCATCTGTCATATTAGATGATGTAAAAGAATTTAATATCAATGATTCCGACCGTTGGGGTGTGGATGTGAAACGGAATATCATAGGTTTTAATCAAGACGATAAAAAAATTTAATACCCTTGTTTAACTAAATTTATCTTTCAAAAAACTTCCGCGATTTTTTTGAGAAATAAGCCTAGAAATAGGCAATGTGCAAAAGACAATCATTAGGACAGGATGTGTCCCTTATTTTTTCCTTTGAAAAATGAATGAGAAAATATTTGCTCAATGCAAAATGAATTTTGCATTATAAAAAGCATTCTTTTATTAAAAGGAATTATGACAATACTAATTCGCCGCGTTGAATGATACCCCCGCCAATAACATCGTCCCCTTCATAAAATACCGCGCTTTGTCCCGGAGCAATACTTTTGATATTTTCATAAAATTGTACTCGTATATTATTTCCTAAAGGAAATAGATGGCTAAGAGCTGCAGGTGTTTTATATCTGATTTTTGTATCGGCTTCCATTCCCGGCGTAATATGATCATACTTCATCCAATTGATCTTAGCAACATCCATAACATTTTCATTAAGATCATCTTCATCTCCCAAAACGACTGTATTGGAGTCGGGATCAATAGAAGTTACGTAAGCCGGTTTTCCAAGAGCGATTTCCAATCCTTTCCTTTGGCCAATAGTATAGAAGGGGTATCCTTTATGCTTGCCTAATTTTTCACCATTCTTATTCACAAACCAACCTCCATTTACTTTTTCTTCCAAACCTTTCACCCGGCGTTTCAAAAAGCCGCGGTAGTCATTATCGGGTACAAAGCATATTTCATAGCTTTCACTCTTTTTGGATAATTCTTCATAACCCATATCCAAAGCCATTTGGCGTATTTCAGTTTTCCGGTATTGTCCAAGAGGCATCATGGTTCTTTGCAACAATTCCTGGCTCAGCCCCCATAAAACATAGCTTTGATCTTTGGTTTCATCCAATCCTTTTTTAATAACCATCCGGTCATTAGTATGGCGATAAACAGAAGCATAATGGCCGGTTGCAATAAAATCGCAATCCAGGGCATTGGCTCTTTTCAGTAATGCCCGCCATTTGATATGTGTATTACACATTACGCAAGGATTAGGCGTTCTGCCGGCAATATATTCTTCAACAAAATTATCAATGACAAAATCCCCAAACTCTTCGCGGATATCCAGGATATAATGTGGAAATCCATGATGTACAGCAGCTTGCCTTGCATCCTGGAAACTGTCAATATTGCAACAGCCGGTTTCTTTCTTACTGCCACCACTACCGGCATAGTCCCATGTTTTCATGGTGATACCCACAACATCATAACCTTCATGATGTAACATCAGTGCGGCAACTGTGCTGTCAATGCCTCCACTCATAGCAACCATCACTTTCCCCTTCCGGCTCATAAAAAAATTTTTGCAAAGATACAAAATTAGTCCTAAGCCTAAATGATCATGGCTTCAAAAAGAAGTCATGATCTAAAAGATCGTTTTGACTTATAATTTTTTAAAAAAAAGATAATTGGGTTGGATAAAAATAGCCTATTCCTCAATGAATTGTATTTTAACTTCGAGCATGATAGGAATTTGCCCGATATGTTTCCTGTCTATTTTAATTATACAAATTCCTTGAATCTTCTTTTATCCTAAAATGTATTTCTAAATACTTCATGCCAGGAATTTTGTTATTCAGATCGCAAACTATGCACAGGATTAGCCAATGCTGCACGGATGGCTTTAAAGCATATAGTTGATAAGGCTATCAGAAAGGCTGCACATCCTGCAACTAAAAAGATCCACCAGCTAATATCTACCCGATAGGCAAAACCCTGGAGCCAGAAATTCATTACCCACCAGGCAATCGGAAATGAAATCAATGAAGCGATCAAAACGAGTTTAAGTAAATCCTGTGATAACATCACAGTGATATTTGTAACAGAGGCCCCCAACACTTTGCGAACGCCTATTTCTTTTGTGCGTTGCTCAGCAGCATAGGTAATGAGACCAAACAATCCCAGAGAAGCAATAAAAATGGCCAATATTGAAAAAGTAATAGACAATCCACCTAACTTCTGTTCAGACAAATAAGTGTTATTATAATCTGCATCCATAAAAGAATAGGCAAAAGGCTGTGAAGGCGCTATGGACTTATACAGTTTTTCCAAAGATTGAATAACCTGATCCGTGTGAGTGGTATTCATTCGTATTGCAATACTACCATATTGCTGGGAGAAAAATAATGCCAATGGTGTTACCTGGTCATGTAATGAATTGTAATTAAAATTTTTCACCACACCTATAATCTTATATTTTGTATAATTGGATGAAGGAAAATCCTTCATTAAATATAAAGGCTTATCCAATATATTGCTCCCTCCTAACATCTTAGCAAAGGCTTCATTAATGATGATGGATAAACTGTCTGTGGCAAAATCTTTTGAAAAATTTCGTCCCTGCATTAATTTCATGCCTAATGTGGGAATATAATTTTCATCCACTTCCCACATCTGCGTGCTTATGGCATTTTTAACATCCAAGGTAGGTTCCGGAAACAAAGGGCTATCACTCCGCCAATTGGAGGTAGGTAAATATCCCGTCATGGTTGCATCCTCTACATTGTTTAATTTCAACGCTTCATCTCTAAAAATACGAGCATCTTTCCCTAATGCTCCCGTATTTTTTATAATGAGAACCTGGCTCCGGTTATAACCAATATCTTTATTACGGATATAATTGAGTTGTGTATAAATGACGATCGTGCCAATGATCAGAAATATAGATATAGCAAATTGAAAAACCACAAGGCTGCTTCTCAACCAACCGGATTTGAATCCACTGGCCAGCTTCCCTTTTAATACGGCTACCGGTTTAAAGGAAGAAAGATAGAATGCAGGATATATTCCGGCTAATATTCCCACAAAAATTACAAGCAATAGGAATGCAGGTAATAACCAGGGCGTTAATAGATCATGCACGGTGAAAGCCTGGCCACTGAGGTGATTAAAAGCCGGCAAAAAAAGAATGGCCATGATAAGTGCCAGAATCATGGAAATAAAACTGATGAGTAAGGATTCTGATAGAAATTGGAAAATTAAATTTTTACGCAATGAACCTAATACTTTTCGCACGCCGACTTCTCTGGCACGCCCGGTAGAACGGGCAGTAGAAAGATTCATAAAATTGACACATGCAATTAAAAGAATAAATAAGGCTATAAAAGAAAAAATAGCTACGTATTGAATGTCTGAATTGGCTTCGAGTTCAGCAGACTTTTGGGAATACAAATGAATCTTTCCGAGAGGCATTAAGGTATAGTGCAAATAGTTCCCCTGCTTTTTAAATTCTTCCTGATTGATATTTAGTGTTTTAAAAAAGGGAGAAACATATTTCATCACATAATCATCCAGTTCGGCATTGAGTTTTTGAGGATCTGCATTTTCATTTAAAAGAATATAAGTATTGAAATTGTTACTTGTCCACTGTCCTGTTTCATAAGGAGCCAATTGGCCATACATAGAAATAAAAAAATCATAATGAAAATGAGATGCTTTAGGCACATCTTTAATAATTCCGGTTATTTTGTATAAAGAGGTATCATTGATGGTGAGCATTTTTCCAAGAACACCATTGGGACTGGTTTTTGGGAAATATTTATCCGCAGTACTCTCCGTGAGCACAACGGAATGTGGCTGTGTTAATGCTGTATGCGGGTCACCTGCAATCATTGGTAAAGTAAATACGTCAAATAAGGTAGAGTCCGCTAAAATCACATGATCTTCCTGAATATTTTGCGTTCCATTTTTAACTAATATGCCGCCATGATCTCGTAAACGGACATATTGCTTTACCTGCGGAAGATCTTTCTTCATGGCTGCACCCAATGGATCCGGAGTGGAAGCAAGAATGAAATTATGGCCTCCAAATTTCAGATCAGCATCAACCCTATATATCTGCTTGTAATGTGTATTGTAATGATCATAACTTAATTCATTAGTGACATATAAGATAATGAGGAGGCAGGATGCCAGGCCGGTCGCAAGCCCCAAAATATTAATAGCAGAAAAGCCTTTATTCTTAATGAGATTTCTGAACGCAGTCTTGAGGTAATTTTTAAACATAACTTAAAAATATTTTTGGTTTAATTTTCTATGCTTCAAAATTGCAAATAAGCTGTTTCCCAAAATAAATTCTTACATTTTCAATTTAATAGAAGATTTAATTACATAAAATAAATACCAAAATTCAGCCATCCAAAATTCAGCCATTTTGACAACCATTGATTATTAACTTTTTATGAAAAATGAATTTAAAAAAGTGTTCGAAAATGATACAGCAGGTGTACGCTTTTAGAAGGCTGTTTACCGGAAATGTAATTTTCCCAAAGCCGGTTGAAGTTTCAATATCCTTATAGAAACACATCGAACTTTCTCTCCTAAATGAATTGACTCAAAAAAAGGCAGGGTCATTACCTCTGTAAGCAGCCGGTGTGCGTGTCTTTTGATGCCAACCAAAACGATACAGATCAATATTCTCTTCCCTTATTATTTCTGTAGCACCAAAGTACTCATACAACGAAGGTCATTTACATTAACCGTCTTCAATGGTTCTAAGAAAGTAAGGCCAAACTCATGCATACAAGAATCCAAGATGGATCTTGTCAAAAGAAAACGCATAGAGCCATCCGGGATCCGGTGATTTCCATTGTCCAGCAATTTCACTTTATGTTCTATACCAATATCAGAAGTCATTCGGATAAAAAGAGTTCCACCCGGCTTTAAAACCCGAAGCATTTCTCCCAACATTTCTTTAAAATGCATTTCATTCCTGGCAAAGTGAAGCACCGCGCTGCTGATGATATGATCGAAGTAATTTGAAGGAAATGGCAGGTTTTCAACCAGCGATACCTGTAATTTTTCCGCAGGCAAATGTGCATATATTTGTTTCAGATTCAATATGGCTGCTTCGCTCCAATCAATTCCATACATATCAAAACCCTGCTGCATAAACCAATGCATATTCCTGCCACCGCCACAACCCGCATCTAATAATTTACAACCAGGCACATACCTATCCTTCATGATCTGGTCAATTAAATAAATGTCTGTTTGACCAAGCAGATCGGTAACTGAATTTTTATTCTCCAAAAACGTATTTTATCACAAGTTATAAAAACAAAACTGCCCATGTAAATTTTTCCATGGGCAGTTTGACAAATAGATTTAGATGCAGGTATTATTTTTTAATAAATTGCAATTCAGCATTCAACCTTACTTCATCACTTACTAATACGCCGCCACTTTCCAATGCAGCATTCCAGTTGAGCCCCCAGTCTTTCCTGTTAATTTTTCCGGTAACCGTAAACCCTGCTTTTTCCTGTCCATAAGGATCTTTATTGATGCCTCCGAATTCAACACTCAGTGTAATTTCTTTTGCAATACCTTTTATAGTTAGCATTCCTTTTAACTGGTAATTTTCATCATCCAGTTTTTCAAAAGAACTTCCATCAAATAACATGTCAGGATACTTTGTGACATCAAAAAAGTCAGCGCCTTTCAGATGTGTATCTCTGTCATCACTATTGGTAAAAATGGATGTAGTATCAATTTGAGCATGCACTTCCGCATTACTAAAGTCAGCGCCTGTGGAGTGGATTTTTGCCGTGAAGTTTCTAAATTCTCCCTTCACATTGGTAATCATTAAATGTCTTACTTTAAAAAGTATTTCACTATGCATCGGGTCTGCTACCCAGGTATTTTTTTCCATTGCTTAAAATTTTATCATGCAAAGTAAAGCCACTGCAAAAAAAGAATGATTCACCTATGTGAATAAATGAAGGTTAATGCTGTTCCGCTATTTTTTTTCTGATACGACTGAGAGACTGAGGCTTGATTCCCAGGAAAGAAGCAATTAAATATTGCGGAATACGCTGTATAAAATGTGGATAGGTATCGGCATATTCAAGGTAACGGCGCTCTGCTTCTTCGCTATTTGTTTTAGCAATACGGTATTGCAATGCAATAAATGCATTTTGCAATAATATCCGGAAAAATTTTTCAAAAAGATGATTGGAACAACAGAGTGCATCATAATTTTCCCTGTTAATCACCATGGCTTCAAGTGGTTCCAATGCCTCTGTAAAATAAAGCCCTGGTTTTTCGGAGAAAAAACTATACTGGTCTGTGATCCAGTAATTTTCAATAGCAAACTGGATCACAGTTTTTTCACCTTCATCATTAATATAGTAGGAATAGGCCGCACCGCTTAAGAGGAAATATACATATTTACACTTTTTTCCCTCTTCTGTTAATACGGCTCTTTTTTCAAAAGATTTTTTAAAAAAGAAACTGATGAAAGAATCAAATTCGGCATCAGTTAATTGTTGAGCAATCGTTTTTTCAATATTGGATCGAAGCAGGTTTTCCATGCAGCAATAAAATCATCCTCTTTAAAAAATTATTTATAATGATTCACCGCTTCGCCCAGGTCATATACTTTAACATCACCATTTAATGATGCTTTGATAATGCTGGTTGCGGCTGCGCTCCGATACCCTGCAGCACAATGCACAACAATGGGTTTATTTAAAGGAATTTCATGAACTCTTTCCCTTAGTTCAGGTAAGGGAATATTCAAGGCATTTTCGAAAAGTTTTCCTTCTTTCACTTCATTTACATTCCGCACATCCACTATAGTGAAACTGTTTTCTTGTTCTTTTAAATGAGTATCATCAAACAGTTCCCATTCAGTATTTCCATAATTGAGGACAAAGGCCATTTTGATTTGTTTTTCATAACCGATTTTTGCTATTTGAGCAATCAGGCTATTAAGGTCATCATCATTAGAAGCAGCCAGGTAAAAGGATTCCCCGGGGCCAATAATGCTCCCCAGCCAGGTCTCAAATTTTCCACCTTTCATCAGGTTATAAGAATTTTTTAAATAAGATTTTTTGAATTCTTTATCTGGTCGAGCATCTATTACCGGAATATTTGGATCAAGCATATTGGCCATACTTTCATCGGTAATGGGGGAATGTTTTTGAATGCCTGATATGCTTTCCAGGTAATTGTCTGCACCTTTTTTATTGAGCATCACATCAAAGCCAAAATACTTGGGTACAAAAGGCTGCCCTTCGAGTAAGGCTTTTACAAATTCTGTTTCGCTCATCTCTTGTAAACTCCAGTTGGAGATTTTTTCAGCACCCATAGTGCTTGAATTCTGCGAACTCAATCCACGTCCACAGAGGCTGCCTGCACCATGTGCCGGATATACCTTTACATCATTCGGTAATCCAATCAATTTATTGCGCAATGAGTGATACATAGCTTTAGCTAATTCTTCACGTGCTGCTGTAATAGCTCCTGCAGATTCACGCAGATCCGGTCTGCCGCAGTCACCGATAAATAAAGTATCTCCGGAGAAAAGGCCTACAGGTTTACCTTGTTCATCTTGCACTATGATACAAATGCTATCCGGTGAATGGCCCGGTGTATTCAATGCTTGCAATTTTGTATTCCCCACCATAATAGTATCATCTTCATCGAAAGTTTGATGCGGGTATTCAGCGCCCAATAATTTACTTACATAAATAGTGGCCCCAGTCGTTCTGGCAATCTCAGCATGCCCGCTTACGAAATCTGCATGGGGGTGCGTTTCTATGACAGTCGTAATTTTTGCCTGATGTTGTTTGGCAAAATCATAATAAGGCTGTGGGTTTCTTGCCGGATCTATTAATGCTATCTCGCCATTGCTCACCAGGGCATAGGAATAATGAGCTAGTCCTTTGTCTTCAAATTGTTTGATTTCCATATTGTCTATTAAAAGATGAAAAATTGCAGATGTAAAAATTGATGCAAAAATAAGTTTTTGCTTTGGAAATATATACTCCTGATAAAGGAAGCTTCTCATTTTAATTCATGATCAAATTTTATTTTAACCAAAATATATCTATTCATCTGAATAGGACATGATGAAATAGCAAAAGTTATTGATGCCCGGAAAGCCAGTCCTCTTTGTTTATGCAATAAATAAAATTCAGTTTGACAGGTTCTCCAAAGTAAGCCACTTCTACTTCACCGGTTTTTAATGCCCCCAATCTTTGAATGGAAATTTGAGAACGGATATTTGTTGCCCCAATATGAAAAAAAACTTTTGAAACAAAAGCAAAGATGTAATTCAGCATGAGGGTTTTTACCGCATGATTGGCTCCCGTTCCCCAATAGGCCTTTGCATAAAATGTATAGCCGATTAGCACATCATTTTCTGCTTCATGATAATCGTAAAACCGGGTGCACCCTATAGTTTTCCCCGAATGCAGCTCCACAATTTTAAAAGCGCCTTTACTTTGTATGGCACCTTCAAAATATGTTTTGAAGATGTCTCTTTGCCAGCGATTTTTATTGGGATGTTGTTCCCATATTTCCGGGTCAGAGGCGGCCTCGTAAACTTCTTCAAAATCATTCTCCTGCAAAGGATATAAAGCAAATGATGTGTCTCTTAAAACGGGCTGAAAGTTGATAAGCATAGTATATGAATAAAATAAATTACATAAAAGATAGGAAAATGAACAGGACGGTAATTTCTATATTGTAAACAGCGTTTACTCATGGGCCAAATCATTAAAAGAATGAAGTAATTTGATTTCACCCCTGTATAATAAAATTTTTCGTTCATTTTCAAGTTGTTTCAATAAACGGGAAACCACCACACGAGAAGTTGCCAGTTCTTCGGCAATCTGCGTATGAGATGCTTTGACTACATTAGATCCGCTAAGGCGTTGCTTTTCTTTAAGATATTGAATGAGGCGATTATCTAAATGGTGAAATGCAATACTCTCAATAGATTTCAGCATTTCCAATAAATGATTATTAAAGCTGCGCATGATATAATTTTTCCAACTTGGATATTTACACATCCATTCATCTAATTTTTCATGCGGAATAGCAAGCAGTTCCACATCCTCTTCTGCAACAGCTTTGACTTCACTCTTTTTAGTTTCGATGCAACAACTGTAAGCCATGGAGCAGCTTTCATACCGGGATAAATAATATAGTAAAAGCTCCTTGCCATTAGGATCCATTTTCAAAACTTTAATACTGCCTTTTAAGATAAAAGGAATAATGCGTATATATTTTCCATAATGAATAATCACGTCCCCTTCTTTAAAGGACATCTGATTACAGTGTGTCTGCATTTCCTGAATCAAGGCCGGTTCGAAAGCATCATAGATGATAAAATTATTTGCCATATTTTTTGACTTATTTCAAGATGATAAACAAAGCTAATCATTCCTATTCAGGCATTACACTTAGGGATCTGTTTTAAATCATTCCATATTTCACATGATTAAAATCATATTTCATTTACAATTACGGTAGCATCTTTGCTTCATGCAAATCTGGAAAAATATTATTTCGCGTCCTTCCTAAAGGTTCTCTCTCAACCTTTAAATAATATTTTTCAATCATTCACTCCCAATCTATGCATACCATTATTGAGCCATTTCGTATAAAATCAATTGAACCTATTTATTTCAATACAGCCCTTGAAAGAAAAAGCGTTTTAGAAAAAGCATTTTACAATCCATTCCTCATTCATTCCAATGATGTCATCATTGATCTCCTGACGGATAGCGGCACGAGCGCTATGAGCAGCAATCAATGGGCAGGGATCATGAATGGAGATGAATCTTATGCAGGCAGCCCCAGTTTTTTTAGATTTAAAGAAACCGTACAGGGTATTACGGGCATGCCCTTTATAATACCTACACACCAGGGAAGAGCAGCCGAGAGAATTTTATTTGAAATGATTGGCGGCCCCGGGAAATTTTTTATCAGCAACACTTTATTTGATACAACCCGCGCCAATATTGAGTTCTCCGGCGCTACGGGAATTGATCTCATTTGTGAAGAAGGAAAACATCCTTCCATTCCTGCACCTTTCAAAGGAAATATGGATGTAAAGGCATTAACACAAACGATCAAAGAAAAAGGAGCAGAAAACATTCCACTGATTATCCTTACGATTACCAATAATTCCGGTGGCGGCCAGCCTGTAAGTATGCAAAATATACAAGCCGTTCATAAGGTATGCAAACAATTTCAAATACCCTTATTCCTGGATGCATGCCGTTTTGCTGAAAATGCCTGGTTCATCAAAATGAGAGAGGAAGGATATGCAGATAAAACAATTCCCGAAATTGTTCACGAACTTTTTTCTTATGCCGATGGATGTACAATGAGCGCCAAGAAAGATGCATTTGCAAATATTGGTGGTTTTCTTGCCATGCATAGTGAATCCCTGGCACTCCAATGCAGAAATCTACTCATCATTACAGAAGGTTTTCCCACCTATGGTGGGCTTGCAGGGAGAGACCTGGAAGCCATTTCAATAGGATTGAAAGAAGTGATGGAAGAAAATTATTTACAATACCGCGTTCGAAGTATTGAATACCTCACTGAAAAGTTAGTTGCAGCAGGAGTTCCTGTTATGCGTCCAGGTGGTGGCCATGCCGTATATCTGGATGCCAAAGAGTTTTTACCACATATTCCAATTGATCAATATCCCGGTCAGGCATTGACATGTGCTTTATATGAAGAAGGGGGCATAAGATCCGTAGAAATTGGTTCACTGATGTTTGGAAAATATGACTCAGGAGGAAAGTTGATACCGGCCACCCTGGAATTAGTAAGGCTGGCGATTCCCCGCAGAGTCTATACACAGAGCCATATCGATTATGTAGCTGAAGTAGTGATAGATGTATTTAAAAAAAGAAATCAAATTCATGGTCTGGAAATCCTGGAAGAGGCGCCTGCGCTCAGGCATTTCACCGTAAAACTAAAACCAATCACCGTATAAATTTAAATCATGGAAAAAAGGAAACGAAGCTGGGCTGAGCCCTATAAAATGAAAATGGTAGAGTTGCTGAAGATGACCACGCTGGCTCAAAGAAAAAAGGCTTTGCAGGAAGCCGGCTATAATACATTTTTGATTCATTCCGATGATGTGTATATTGATTTATTGACGGATAGTGGCACCTCTGCAATGAGTGACCGGCAATGGGCCGGTATGATGCTGGGCGATGAAGCTTATGCAGGCAGCCGGAATTTTTTTCACCTGGAAAAAGTTGTTCAGGAAGTGTATGGTTATTCATACCTGGTACCCACCCACCAGGGGCGTGGTGCAGAAAATATTTTATCCAGGATATTGATTAGGAAAGGTGATATCATTCCCGGAAATATGTATTTCACCACTACCCGTTTGCATCAGGAACTTGCTGGTGGCAAATTTGAAGATATCATTATTGACGAGGCACATGACCCCGAAAATGAATTTCCATTTAAAGGAAATGTGGATTTAAGCAAATTGGAAAAATTAATAAACAAATATGGTGCGGCAAGAATCCCATATGTAAGTATTGCAACAAGTGTAAATATGGCCGGAGGTCAACCCATCAGTATGGCAAACCTGAAAGAATTAAGGGCTTTTACAAAAAAGCATAAGATCCGCATTATACATGATATGACAAGAGTAGCGGAAAATGCCTTCTTTATTCAGCAGAAAGAAAAAGGGTATGACAAAAAAAGTATTCGTGAAATTGTAAGAGAAATAAATTCTTATACGGATGGTGCTACGATGAGTGCCAAAAAAGATGCCTTAGTGAATATTGGCGGCTTCCTTGCTGTGAATGATTGGGATATTTTTGAAGAGGCGCGAAATATGGTGGTAGTATATGAAGGATTACATACTTATGGAGGCCTTGCCGGAAGGGATATGGAAGCAATGGCAATTGGAATTGAAGAAAGTGTAAGCAAAGATCATATTAAAGCGCGGGTAGGACAGGTACTTTATCTTGGAAATAAAATGCTGAACTATGGCATCCCTATTGTAAAACCGATTGGTGGTCATGGGGTTTTTGTCAATGCAAAAAAATTTCTACCGCATATCCCCCAGGAAAATTTTCCAGCTCAGGCTCTTGCAGCAGAATTATACCTGGATGCCGGTGTACGTACTATGGAAAGAGGCATTGTATCTGCGGGAAGGAAACCGAATGGTGAAAATTATTTTCCAAAGTTGGAATTGGTAAGATTTACCATACCACGCCGCGTATATACACAGGCACATATGGATGTGATTGCAGAATCGGCAGCAATTGTTTATGATCGTCGTAAAAAAATTAAAGGGTTGAAAATGGTGTATGAACCAAAGTATCTACGTTTTTTTCAGGCAAAATTTGAAAAGCTGCAATAAGCCTATTGCCTTGCAATATTTAAGAAGCGTGTAGGAAATGTTATACGAATAATACCGTTCGAAAGCCCCTGGATGCATAATAAGATTCTGCCCCATTATGGTATACAAAAACCGTATTAAAGCGTCGGTCGCAAAATAGTGCGCCGCCTAATTTTCTGATCGCAGCCGGAGTATTAATCCAACTGGATGTTTTGGTATCAAATTCTCCCAGGCTTTGCAATTGCCTGTATTGGTCTTCCGATAATAAATCTGCCCCCATCAAAGCGGCCATATCCCGGGCATTGCCTTTAGGTTTATGTTCTTTCCTGGAATCCCAGGCCTCCTTATCATAGCACAGGCTTCGACGTTCTTTCGGGCTTTCGGCAACACAATCAAAAAAGATATATTTACCCGATTTCTTATCCTCTCCTACTACATCCGGCTCGCCTCCTGATTTCTCCATTTCATAGAGAGACCATAGTTTATTGGGAGCTGCATTGAGCCTGTCAGCAATTTTTTTCCAAGTAAGCCCTTCATGGCGCATCATATTTTTTTCAAAACGCGATTTCAATATTTTCAAGAATTCAGCCCTGTTTTTAGAAGGTAATTCCGTTTTCATTTTAATTCTTTAAAAAGTAATCTATACAAAAATAGTTGATCAATTTACAAATGAATTCTTTCTCCCAAAAAAAAATTAGAGAAAAATATCCTGAAAATGGTATTGAAATGGAATGAATAAATATGGCGCCTTTTGTCTTCATTCCCCCTTTTTACAGAGTTTAAAAAATAATTAAAAAATACTTTTTAGCGGTTAATAAATATTTCTCAGCTCCTATCTACAAGCTGAGAAAAAGTTTATATCTTGGTATCGTCTTCACCTCTTTGTTTGTGACTCAGAGGGCGCAAGCATTGGAGGAAGTTGTATAAGATTCATGACAAAAAGTAGTGAGAAGGATGGTTGAAATGGAAGTAAAATATTTGATTCACAGAGCGCAGGAATGTATGGGGTTGTATTTACCAAAGGAGGAGAAAATTCAAACCATACTTCAACACGAATTAAATGCCAGATGGTCCAGGACACATCATTGCTGGTATCTTTTATTGAATAAAACAAATTATCAAAACCTTATTACGAAGTTATCCGGGAAAGTAATTTTAACGCGAGATGATTGCAAAGATTTTTTATCAAAAAAGGAAACTGATCCGGTTCCTTTACCGGAAAGCGAATCCACACGCCCATCAAAAGCTTTCAATAAAGATAATAGTCACCATTTATCAAGAAATCAAAACGGTTTATCCATAGAGAACAGGCAGGCATGGATGGAATATAAAAATCAATTAATTTTAAAAGGCTATAGTCCAAATACCATAAGGACCTACTGTAATGAATTTCAGATATACCTGCAGACCTTAAAAAAGCGTTCTGCCGAAAAAATCACTACAGGAGAATTGAGGCGATATTTTTTATATTGTATCCAGGAGATGAAGCTGCGGGAAAATACGGTACATAGCAGGATGAACGCATTAAAATTTTATTATGAGCAGGTCTTACATAGAGATAAAATATTTTTTGAGATCCCCAGGCCTAAGAAACCGGATATGCTTCCAAAAGTAATCAGTAAAGAACGTATAGCGGATCTTATCAATTCCATTGAAAATTTGAAACATAAAGCCATCATCATGTTGACGTATGCCTGTGGCTTAAGAGTGAGTGAAGTAGTGGCTTTAAAGGTGAAACATATTGATGGGCAGAGAAAGGTATTATTCGTAGAGAAAGGAAAGGGCAAAAAGGATCGGGTTATCAGTTTAACGCCCAGTATGTTAATTGTATTAAGGGAATATTATAAGCAATATCGGCCTAAAGAATATTTATTTGAAGGGCAGGGAGCAAATGACCATTTAAGTCAGCGAAGTATCCAACAAGTCATGCAAAAAGCGAAGAAGAAGGCGGGAATAATTCAGGATGGGAACATGCATTTATTACGTCATAGTTTTGCGACACATTTATTGGATAAGGGAATAGATGTTGTATTTATACAAAAGATATTAGGGCATAATAACATTAAAACGACCTTAAGATACCTTCATGTAAGCAATAAGGATTTGGTGCAAATCATCAGTCCATTAGAAGATATTGAGAAGTTATTAAAAAAATAGAAGTTGTATTGACGCAATATCATTTTGATATATATAAACTACGCACAATCGGCATAAATCATTGATTAGCAGAAGTAATATTTTTATTTCTAAAAATTTCCGCATGTTCGTACTTT